>AUXO010424651.1_pt1 | contig 12092 bp, 13 predicted proteins | sample 768731 | NCBI WGS metagenome assembly AUXO01 (sample SAMN02715735, study PRJNA202380) | gut metagenome | biome: sheep rumen | host: Ovis aries | place: New Zealand: Palmerston North | reverse complement strand
CATTATTTATTATATCTATACAATTTGTTTCTGGATTAATTATTCTATTTGATATTACATCATTATACTCTACTACTACTTTTATATTTTTATTAGGCATATCTAATGAATAACAATTACCTTTATTAGTTAGTTGGATGTCTAGTTGTTCATCCAATTCATCAAATACTAAAACATTAGCTATTTCTTTACCATCTTTTTCTTTTACTTTAAATGATACTTTATCTGATTCATAATATTCATTATTTGTTAATTCTATATCATCTCCAGTTATTATATATTTTGGTAATTCTTCTGTTTCCACTTGAATAGTGACATTTTCTCCTGGCATTGTAAATTCATATATACCATTATTTTCTGTTATATCTATATTTAATTCTTCATTATTAGAATTTAATATTTTAATAGATAATAATTTATATCCATGAGGAATATTTAACTTAAAAGATGCTTTTTGGTCTTGTTCTACTAAATTTTCATCAATAATAATTTCATTTTGATTAGTTTCTACTTTATAACTATCTTTTACTATTCTATAATTTGTCTTTATTTTTACATCTTGTTCTGGCATTGTAAATTTATTATTGTTTACTGTTATACCTATATCATTACCATTTAAATCAGTTACTTGTATATTTACTAACTTATAACCGTCTCTTTCTTTAGGAGTAATAGTAATTGTTTTCCCTTTTTCACTTTCATCTGTATTAACTTCGGAGTATTCATCAGGAATTATTTTATATTGTTTTTCTACTTCTACTCGATATGGATTATCATTTGTACCATCACCTTTTGTAAATTGAGCTGTATTTCTTAGAGATACCATTGGTCTTATTCCTGCATTATATGTAAATGTATACATATTTAACATTCCTTTAGAATTTGGATACATATTTTTATTTAATACATATGGAGTCATTGACCAATATGAGTATGCAATATTAATATATGCACTTGTTTGGGTTTTCTTTAATACTTCTCCACCATAAGTTGCTTCATCAGCATTAATAATTCCTGTTGGATATGTTAATTTGCCATTACCTATCTTTGAACTAACTGTGTAACTATCTTCTTTCTCACAAGAAAGAGTTGGATTTCCAGCTTCCAATCTAGTTCTTGCCTCAAATACATTATTAACTATTCTTCTATCATTACACCAAATAGTATCTTCTAATTCTCTTGTATAATCTGTCATATTATTAGAATACCATTCTTCTAAATATGTTTTTGCATTAGAGTCTTTTTCTTCTCCATTTTCTTCGTATGTCCAACCATATTTAGGTGCTTCGTTAGTATCATTATAAGATACTTTTCCTATAGCTAAATCTGCACCTGTGTTATTACATGTATTATTACTTGGAGTACCAGCATACATAATTTTAATACCCCCAGTAGATGTAGTTCTTACTATTTGCCAACAGAAATTTGCATATATTATATAATTATTAGATATATCTCCTCGATAATATATTATTGGAAAACTCTCATTTGAGGTTTCTCCCATCATATATAATCCTTTTCCATTAGTATCACTTGATGTTTCTAAAAAGTCTATTCCATTAGAATCAGTTACATATGTGCTAGAAATATTATCTTTAACTGAATTGTTTTTTAATTCATTATATAAACTCTTAGCATTTACATTTGTTACTAATATAAAAGTTAATATTATTATAAATATAGTTTTATTCTTCATTGCACACACCCTCTATTATTAATAATATCATTTTTATTATTATTTCAAAAGTTATTTTTTGATTTTTATTGTCAAATGTTTTATAATTAATTTAACATCTTATAAAGAGTGATTGAGGGACTAGCCCTGTGAAATCACACCAACCTATTAAATTAGGTGGTAAAGCTAGAACTATGAGATAACTTAACTATACTTAGGGTTATCTTAAGTATTTTTTTATTTGATGTTAGAGGAGGTATTTTATGATAGAAAAAGTTAATCCTAGTCATCCTGATAAGGTGGCTGATAGGATTGCAGGGGCATTGGTTGATTTAGCTTATAAAAAGGAGAAAAAACCAAAAGTCGCAATTGAATTATTAATTGGACATGGTGTTTGTCATATTATTATAGAAACTAATATTGAATATGATGAAAAAGAAGTTCAAAAAATAGTTAATAGAATTGCAGGAAAACAAAAATTAGATTTAGTAGTTGTAAAACAAGATAGTCATTTATCTCGTAATCAAAGTAAATCTATTAAGTGTGGAGATAATGGAATATTTAGAGGGGTTCCTTTAAGTAAAGAAGAGAAAGAATTATCAAAAATTGCGAGGGAAATATATGATAAATTTCCTTATGATGGAAAGTATGTTTTAGATAAAAATAAACTGATTATATGTCAAAGTCATGATAAAGATGATGAATTGAAAGATTTATATCCGAAAGCTATTATTAATCCATTAGGATATTGGAATGGTGGTACTAATACTGATACTGGAGCAGTTAATAGAAAACTAGGGTCTGATATGGGTCATTCTGTAACAGGTGGTGGATTACATGGTAAAGATTTATCTAAAGCTGATGTATCAATTAATATCTATGCATTCCTTAAAGCACAAGAATTGGGCAAGGAAGTTAATATATCATGTGCTATTGGAGATGAAATAGTAGATGGATTGCCTTATGAAGAAATAGTTAAAATAGCTAGAGATTATATTGAAAAACAAGGTGGTTTTGAAAAATTTGCAGAATGGGGATTATACTGATATTGTAAATAATAATTTTTGGAAAAAGTTTGAAATAATAATTTGAACTAGTTGTATTGTCTATATATGCTATTCTAATTTTTATTATATGGCCTTCAGTAAAGTCATCTGTTAATAATAACTGTGGATGATGTAATATTTCAACATATGAAAATTAATAAAACGTTAGTTTATAACTAACGTTTTTTAAATATTATTTTATTTTGTATTTGATATGTTATAAAGAATAAAGATACATCTACTATCATCTTTAGAATTGTTTGATTTATATTTATAAATCTAAATAACCAAACTAAGAATCCACTAAATAGCATTTTCCACAGAAATAGTATAAAAAATAATATTATTTCTTTTTTAGTATTTCCTATAGTTTGAAATACTAACTTTTTATTAATTATAAAATTAATAGTAGTAGATATTATTCTTGCGACTATAGTTGATAATTCTATTACTAATAGACTTTTAGATGAATTGGATAGAATTGTGAAGACTACTAAGTCTATCATTGCGGAAAATATAGATGATAGTGCTGCTTTTACAAATTTTGTTAATTCTTTTTTCTTCATAATATATTAATAGCCTAGATCTTTTATAAGGTCTTTTGCTTCTTTTTCATAATCAGCTTTTACATTACAATATATTAAAGTGTTATCTACTCTAGATAAATACATATATTGGCCACCTGATTTTAATGAATATGTAGAATAATTTTTCATATTTACTTCTGAATATGTTTTACTAGAATGTTTTTCGTTTTTAAATTTATTTAGATTGATATTATACATATTTTTGGCTCCAGCTTCATCTTCTAAAACATAAAATTCTACTTGCCATTTGTATTCTTTTGTTGCGACTGTTCCACTTTTTATATATTCAAATTCTGAATATTGATCTGTTACATCTACTATAGTGAATCCTTTATCTTTAGCAACTTTTGTAAATTTATCTACATCAATTGCTTTTTTCTTTCCACATCCTGTTAATATAAATAGACAACTAATTAATACTAGACTTAATATTACTTTTTTAAAACCATTATTTTTCATATTTACCTCCTACTTTATTTTAACACAATTTTTTTACATTTACATTCTTTTACTTTATATTTTGTTTTTATTTTTATATTTAACAGTTAATATGATAATATATAAATATAGGAGGAACGTTATGAGAAAGAAAAACAAGAGATTTGAAACTGTTCATGAAGAAGGAATTATGCAAATAACTAAAATTATTGTAGATAAAAAAACAGGAGTAAACTATTTATGCATGATGGATGGCACTGTTGGTAGTGTTGGTATAACTCCTCTACTTGATAGTAATGGAAAAGTAATAATTGATAAAGAAGAAGAAAAGTCTCAATAGAGACTTTTTAATTTGCAATTGTTTGATGACATGATATTGAACTATCTAAGGGAGCGAATGAATATCCATTATCTAATCCATATTTAACAATATTCTCTATAGCTAGAGAAGTATGTCTTTTTATATCATGCATTAATATAACATTTCCTCTAGATTTAGATAAATTTCTTACAACATTTTGATATTCTCTATTTGGATCAGTTGTTCCACCAGCATCACCACTTGATATATTCCAATCGAAATATGTATATCCTTTTTGAGTTGCTTCACTAGCTACTTTTGATACAACTCCTACACTATATCTTCTACTAATAGTATTTGAACTTCCTCCAGGAAATCTAAATAAGTAACTTTTGTGACCTGTAATTTTTTCTACTCTATTAGAAACTTTATTTAAATCTTTCCAATAGTTTTCTGTAGATGCATATACATAAGCATAATCATGGGTATAAGTATGTAATGCTACTGTGTGACCTTCATTATATTCTCTTTTTATTAAACTATCTGGTCCATTTTTTGTTACAAAGAAAGTGGCTTTTACATTATATTTCTTTAAAACATCTAATATTTTAGGTGTATACAAAGCATTAGGTCCATCATCAAACGTTAAGTATATAGTTCCACTTTGTCCGCAAGATAAATTTGTTGCTTGTCTAGGTACATTATATGTATTATTTACTTTTACAGTTCTTTCTTTTTTCACTTCATTTCCACTAGAGTCTTTTGCATTATAAGTTAATTTATAAGTTCCTGTTTTACTAGTATCTACTTTACCATTTATCTCAACTTTTATTTCTTTATCACAATTATCCTTTATAAAGTACCCAGGATCATTAAATATACTATTAACTTTTATAGACATAGTAGAATCTCCTTTTAATTCTAACTTTGGAGATTCTTTATCTATTTTATTTATTATCCTAAATTTGTATGATTTATTATTACTTGAGTCTGACACATAGTACATTAGAACATTATTCTTTTTTATTTTTAATACTTTATTAGTTAAGTCTCCATCATATTCATCTATGGCATTATAACCTTCTTCTATATATTCTGAATTTGGACAAATATTTTTATTAATATCTCCTTTTAGATTGATAATTGGACTTTTATCGTCAATTATTTTCACTTCTCGTTCTACTTTGTGTGTTATAAATCCTTTTTTTAACTTATATGTTACTTTATATGTACCTATCTTTTTATTATCTATATTATTATTTGTTTCAACATCATTAGTTATATCTTTATTTAAATAATATCCTGTATATCCTTTTTCTTTATATTCTTTTCCATATGGAATAGATACATTACTACCATTTAATTTTATTTGAGGAGTAAAGAGCATTAATAAAATTAAGCATACAAAAACTACTATAATAATAGTTATTGTGATTAAAGTAATTTTTAAATCAACTTTCTTTTTCATATTTCATCTATTAATAATTATATTATATTAACAAAAGAAAAAAAAGACTTACGTCTTTTTATTTTTTAGCAAATGTTACACAATGTGCAAAATTACCTGCAGATGGAGTCATTCCCCATCTTAATCCACATATTTTTATAGTTCCGTCATCTTTAATTTCTAATGTAGATTTATTAGCATTGCTTTCATTAAATTCAGTAATTTTAGTTACTTTATATTCCCCAAATAAATCTTTTTTATCTGCATCTTTCTTTTCTTCTTGCATTTTCTTTATTTCATCGTTTATAGATTTTATATTATTTTCTATTTGAACATTTACTAATTCAAATTTAGTATCTATTTCACTATTTGAATATTTTGGTTCCTCTACTTCTTTTGCTTGTATTTGTGTATTAGCATTTTTTAATTCTTTTTGGAGATTAGTTACCTTATTACTTAATCCTGCGACTGCTCCTATACATATAGATAAACCTCCTACTAATAACATTATTAGCGCTACAGTTACCATTGTATAATTCTTTTTATTATCCATCTAATCACCTCTACAATAATAATATAACATCATTAGTAGTTCACTTCAATTTATTAAATGGCTTGTTTACACTTATTTAACTTTCTAGGAGTTATTTTTTTCTTGTTTTTATATACTAAATCATTTTTAACTACTTTTTTTTCTTTTTCTGGAGTTAAATTTTCTTTTTTATTCATACTATCACCAGCTTTATAATAACATATTTATTATTTTATGATAATATTATATTGAGGTAGTTATATGTTAGAAGTTAAAAATATATATAAATCTTTTGATAAAGTAGTCGCAGTAAATAATTTATCTTTTAATCTAGATAAAGGAGAAATACTTGGCTTATTGGGAGAAAATGGAGCTGGTAAAACTACTACTTTTAGAATAATTATGGGTCTAATTAAACCTGATTCAGGTACTGTATTATTCGATGGTAAAATAATAGATTATTCTATTACTGATAAGATTGGTTTTACTACTGAAGAGAGAAGTTTATTACCTAATTTAACTGTTAAAGAACAAATGATTTTCTATGGAAAATTAAAGTCATTAGATAATAATACTATTATAAAAAGAACTAATTATTATTTAGATATGTTTGATATGAGTGACTTATTAAATGTTAAAATAAAAGAACTATCTAAGGGAAATAAACAAAAAATACAATTTATTACTAGTATTATTAATAATCCTAAGTTGTTAATATTAGATGAACCTTTTTCAGGATTAGATCCAATTAATGTGAATTTAATTAAGAAATGTATATATGAATTAAGGGATAAGGGAACTATGATTATCTTTTCTTCACATCAAATGGAATATATTGAAGAATTTTGTGAAAATATTATTATATTAAAAAAAGGTAATTGTATAGTAAATGATCATATCGATAATATTAGAAAAGAATATATTAAAGATCACATAAAAATAAAAGGTAATATTGATTTAGATGAATTAAAGAAAAATCATAATATTATTAATATTAAAAAAGATAAGGATGAATATATTATAAAGATTAGTAAAGATACTGATATTAATAGATTATATAAAGATTTATCTAAATATGAAATAAATAAATTTGAAATATTAGAACCTTCTATTAATCAAATATTTATTGATAAGATTGGAGGTAAACATGAATAAGTTTTTATATTTAACTGGTCATTATATTAAGAAAAAGATTTTTACTAAACAATTTATATGGGCTAATGTTTTTATACTTTTGTTTTTAATATTATTATTTAATTTAGATACTTTAATATATAGTATGGATAAAGATAAAACTAAAGATATTAATTTGATAATCAAAGATAATATTGGGGTTACTGATATTATTACAAATGAAGTAAATAATATAGATAAAAATAATTATAATATCAATGTTAAGTATAGTGACTTATCTGTTGATGAGATAAAAAAAGAAATTGATAATAAAGAAGATATTTTAATTGTAATTAATGAAAGTGATACTAATTATTTTGATGTAGATATAATTAGTTATGATAATATAGATAATTATTATAATACTTTGGAGAGTATTTTATATAATACTAAAATCAAGTATGCTTTGAAGACTTATAATATATCTTTAGAAGAATTAGAAAATATTGAGAGTAATGTTTCTATTAATAGAACTATATTAAAAGAGAGTGCTAGAAATAGTAAAAGTATTGATATTATGCTTGGGGTTACGGCTTCTATATTTATGTTACCTAGTCTTATGTTAATAATTTATTTAGTTCAAATGATTGGGACTAGTATTAATCAAGAAAAGACTTCTCATTCTATGGAGATAATATTATCTAATGTTAGTGCAAATACACATTTTTGGTCTCAGATTATTAGTTCTAATTTATTTATTATTATTCAGAGTATATTAATGGGTGTATATGGATTTATTAGTTTATTAATTAGATTTATATTTAATAGTGGAAGTCGTATTAGTTCTTTGTCTAGTACTATGAATATAGATACTGGTAATATCAATGTAGATGCTAGTATGATTAGTGAATTTATAAGTAGAATTCCTAGTATTATATTAGTTATTATTATAATGACTTTCTTATCATTCTTAATTTATTCTATTTTAGCGGCTATATTATCTTCTATGACTACGTCTATTGAGGATTTTAATAATATAGAAGCTCCTATTATGTTATTAGTATTTGGTGGTTTCTATATATCATTATTAGCTGGTTTATATCCTGATTCTATTTTTATTAAGATATTAAGTTTAATACCTTTCTTATCATTTGTAATCAGTCCCACTTTATTTGCTTTAGGTAGTATTAATATTTATTATGTATTTGGTAGCATTTTTACTTTATTAATAACTTTGTTTATACTTGTCAAATATGGTATTAATGTATATAGAGAAGGATTATTAAATTATGAAAGAACTATGGTTTGGAAAAGATTGTTTAAAGTGATAAGAAAAAAATAGAAGATTTGTCTTCTATTTTTATTTTCTTATTAAATGTTGAGGAATACCATCCTTATAAATTTGTTTCACTTCCCCTTGGATTAATGGTCTAATATAGTCTATTAATTCTTGTTTTACTTGATTATTTTCTGTATCTATCCATTCTAATGGAATTTTCTTTTCTATATTAGCAATTTGATGAATATCATCCCAGTATCCATACTTTACTTTGTATGGATTATTAGATATTCTCTTTATTATTACCATTTTACCTGTTTCATTATCATAAGCTAATTTTGCTCCTTTTTTACCTACTTTTTCTGCTTCTTTCATGTCAGTTAAAGAGGCAATGTGTGAACAAGATCTTTGAAGTGTTGATAAGGCTATAGGTCTTACTTTATAATTTGTTTTTTCACTTATTATATTAGCTAATGTTTCTGCACAACCTGATAATTCTTTGTGACCAAAAGAATCTTCTTTTATATTATTTCTAGATAATTCACATACAAATTGTCCAGTAGTAGTTTTTATTCCTTCTGATACAGCAATCACTACAGCGGCTTTTTCTTTTACTATTCTTTTCACATCTTCTACAAATTTATCTATATCTAATGGTACTTCTGGTAAATATATAGCATCTACTCCTTCACATGAATCGTCTTTTGCTAAAGCACTTGCTGCGGTTAACCAACCAGCATGACGTCCCATAATCTCTACTATAGCGACAGTTGGATTTGTTACTCCATATGCAGTATTATCTCTTATTATTTCTCTTATAGTAGTTGCAATATATTTAGCTGTTGAACCAAATCCTGGGCAATGATCAATTATAGGTAAATCATTATCTATAGTTTTAGGAATACCTATAAAATTTTGTTTCTTATGTTTTAGCATTGCATAATCTGATAGTGATTCTACTGTATCCATTGAATCATTACCACCAATATATATAAAGGAATCTATAGAATATTTATCTAAAACTTTAAATATATTTATGTAATCTTCTTCATTATCTAAATAACTACCTAATTTATATCTACATGATTGTAAGAAACTAGATGGTGTTCTTTTCAATAATTCTAGATTTTCTTTAGTACTTAGATAATCATCTAGATCTATTATATCTTCTCTTAATAATCCTTTTATTCCATTAATCATTCCATATACTTTATCATAACCCAATTTTTTTGCTTCTTGATAAGCTCCTGCGAGTGTCGCATTAATAACTGGTGTTGGCCCTCCTGATTGACCTATTATTATGTTTCTCATTGTTTCCTCCTTGTATATTTTTTTCTTAATTTTCTTTTTCTTTTACTTAATAATATTATCAATATTAATATAATAAATAAACATATTATTTGAATTTTATAATAATTTAATACTTTTTTTATAGATATTTTTAAATCTTCATTTAAAATAATATCTTCTTCATATATAGTTTCTTTATCATAATTATATTTTATATGTCCTATTTTAGATCCCTTTTTTGTTCTATAAGATAAATCTTTATATGATTCATAATTAAATGTTATTTTCGATTTGTCATAGTCTTTAGGTAAGAACTTAGTTATATCTTTAGACACAATAATATTATAATTATCTGTTTTAGATAAATTAACTTTTAATGTTTTTATTACTTGTCCTTTATTATATAAGTTATACCAATTATAGTTATCATCTATAAATTTAATTAATTTAGAAAAATCTTGAATATTATAATTTTTTCCATATACATAAGGGGCATTTAATAATACTATTATAAATTCATGTTTATCACTTATAAATGTTCCTGCGAAACAAACTCCAGCTTTATTTGTATATCCTGTTTTACCACCTGTTATCATGGCTTTATTAACATTATTATTAACTATATTTATATATCTAGATTTAATAATCATTTGATTAGTAGTAGTATATCCTTTAGAAGAGAATATTTCTTTAAAATCTTTATTCTTTCTTGCTTGGATAATTAATTTATAAATATCTTCTGCACTTGAATAATGATTATTTTGATCTAGTCCATGAACATTTTCAAAGTGAGAGTTATTCATACCTAATTCTTTTGCTTCTTGATTCATCCATGATACAAATTTAGGTATTGAACCGGCTTCATGATAAGCTAAAGCATAACAAGCATCGGCTCCTGATGAGGTTATTGCGATGTACATTAAATCTTTTTCTGTTAATACGTCTCCTTTTTTTAGGCCTTCTACATATAATTCATTTGGTATATCTTTTAACATGTTATTAGTTATAGTTACCTTTTCATTTATATTACTACTATGTTTTATAGCAGTATAAACTGTTAAAATCTTAGTAATTGAAGCAATAGATGTTTTTTCTTTAGAATTTAATTCATACAATTCCTTACTATCAGTAATATCATATACTAGTACTTTATCAGAATATAATTCTGGATAATCTAGAGCATATATATTAAATGGAATTAATAATATAATAAATAAAAATAATTTCTTCATAATTATTACCTCTTTATAAATTATAACAAATATTTTTTTATAGACTATTATTTTTTTAATTGATAAAATTACTTTGAAGGGTGGTATTTATTATGAAAAAAGTATTCTTATTAATTAGTTTTGCTTTTTTAATAGTTTTTCTGGTCGGATGTGGAAGAAAACATCAATTAATTTGTATATCATCACAACAAAATAGTGAATCTAAAGTTGAAGCTTATTTCAATAATAAAGAAGATAAATTAGTCAAAATGAAAATGACTGTTACTCATAATTTTGATAATAATAATTTGGCTAAAAAATATAAAAAAACAGTTTGTGAAAATTCAGAATATGATAGTTGTAAAGTAACTATTGATGGAAATAAAGTTACTATTTCTTATACATTAGATGAAGTAGAAAATGATGAACAATCTACATTAATAGATGCAAAAAAAGAGATGGAAGAAGCAGGTTTCGTTTGTAGTAAATAATAAAAGACCTTAAATGGTCTTTTTTAGTTTATCTCTTTTATTAATTCATTTAAATATCTTAATATATCTTTCTTTTTATATTTATTAGGGAATTGAATATATAACAAGAAAACATTTACTACCCCATTAACATAAAATTTAGTTAATAATTCTATTGGTATGTCTTCTTTTATTCCTCTTTGTTTAATAGATGTTTCTATATCTTTATAAATCGTATTATATAAAATATCTATTACGATAGAATTATTATTATTTACTAGCATAGACCTATAAGTATCTATATTTTCATCTAATAGTTCTAATACTGCTTCTATTATCTTCATATATAATTGTTTTATTGATATATTGTTCCTTTCAATATTATAAGTTAATTCATTTTTCTTATCTTCAATTAAATAATCTAATAATTCATATTTATTATTAAAATGATCATAGAAAGTAGATCTACTAGTTAAAGATATATCACATATATCTTTTATCTTTATTTCTTCAAATCTATATTTACCTAGTAATTTTAGTAGTCCTTCATATAAGTTTCTTTTTGTTTTTGTGATTCTTAAATCTTCTTTTTTATCCATATGCATCACCACAAAATATTATAATTAAAAATTGCACTAATGTAAAGATATTGTACTCAATGTAGGTTATTTATCGTACATTTCGTTATATTTTGTTTTTTTTT
>AUXO017470515.1_pt1 | contig 12094 bp, 17 predicted proteins | sample 768731 | NCBI WGS metagenome assembly AUXO01 (sample SAMN02715735, study PRJNA202380) | gut metagenome | biome: sheep rumen | host: Ovis aries | place: New Zealand: Palmerston North | reverse complement strand
TGAATGAAAGAACTGGTAAAGGAATAGCACAGATGATGAGAGGTGCTGAACTTCAAAATAGTAGCAATGGATTAGCTCGTGCCTATGGTAGAATGTTAGAAAGTCATGGAGAATCAATGATTAAAGATGTTGGCTCTAAATGGAACTTTGCAGAAGATAGATATAATCCAGAATATATGAGAGGTGGAGTTGATCTTGCTAGAAAAGGAATTGCAGATATTAAAGGTGGATTTGGACAAGCATTTGATAGTGTAAGAAATATTGGAAATCCTAGAAGAAATTATGTTAAACCAAGATTATACGATTATGGTCATGAAAGCGATAAGATTTAGGAGGAGGTTTGATAATGTATATTACAATGCAAACAATTAAAAGAAATCTCGGATTATTTAATTTACAATTACAAGATATTATAATTGGTGGAATAGTGGCTGTTGTATTTGTTACATTGTTTTTACTTAGATTTTATACATCAGGATTAGTAATATTATCGTTAGGAATAATATCATTAGTTCCTATGAATTTTAGTAAAGCAGATAGAACTTATAAATTAGTTATATTATTTTGCAGATATCTTTTTAGCAATAAAGAATATTGTTATTTCTTAGAGGAGGACAAGAATGTATAAAATAATTAAAGAAGCTCCAAAAGATAAATTAACTAAAATCCGTGATAAAGAATTTAGAATAATAAAAAAATTAAAAGCTAAAGATAAGCAGGTTTACATAAATAAAGGTAGATTAAAAAAGAGAATTGCTAATTCTCAAGTATTTACAAATATTAAATCGATTGATGAAAACGGTTTAATTAAATTAAAAACAGGTCAGTTGGCGATATTCTACAAAGTGCAACCAATTGACCTTTCGCTCACTAACAAGAGTGAACAAGAATTATTTTATCATACTCTAGCAAGAGTGTATAGACTCCCAATAACAATTAAAGCATATAAATTTGATGAAAAAATCAATTTAAATGCAAATAAAGAACATTATCAAAAGTTAATAGAAAAATATAAGAATTATCCATCAAGAGCAGAATTATTACAAAATAATAAAGATTTTATAGATGTAATAGAACAAGAAAATATAACATCAGCAAGTTCATATTATTTTTCTTTAATTGCTAAAAATAAAGAAGAATTAGAAAAATCTAAGGAAGAATTTGAAAGACAATGTTCATCGACTATTCCTAGATTAAATATTGAACAAATTTTTAATAAAAAGCATTTATTAAAAATATTTGCTAATATGTATTTTTCAGATATCAATTTAGATCAATTAGTTTATTATGATTTAGTTGATTTAGTAGTTCCACTTAATTTAAGAGAACAACCTTCGCAATTAAAAATTGATAATAAAGTTGTTCAAATGGTAACAATTAAAAATTATCCATTATTCTTAGAAAGTGGATTCTTAGATAGAATAGTTAATATTCCTAATGTTAATGTTTCTATGACAATAAATGAAACAATAGAATCTTCTAAAATTATAAATATATTAAATGCTAACTTTAAATCAGTATTAGCTGATTATAATACAAGTAAGAATTTAAGTGATGTTACAGAAATGCAATCCTTAATGAATAACTATAAACTTTTAATAGAACAAATATCAGCTAATGATGAGAAGATTAAAGAAGTATCTATTGTAATGGCAATAACAGGAACAAAAAAACAAAGGGAAGAAATTATTAAAGAAATAAAAAGAAATGCAGAATTATATCAAATTAAAGTAGATATACCAAAATTAAGACAAATGGAATTATGGCAATCTTATGATTTAAATCCTAAAGGAGTTAAAGAATATCCATTCTTTGCTCCAACCACAACATTTGCTAGTGGTTTTCCATTTAGTGAAAATTATCATAATGACACAAATGGTTGGTTAATAGGAGAAGATGCAGGATATGGATTACCAACATACTTTGATCCATTTTATTTAAATAATGAAAGAACAAGTCATAATATAAGTATTGTTGGTTCAACAGGTTGTGGTAAATCTTATTTAATTAAATTATTGGTATGTAATGAATTTGCAAGAGGAACAAAAATATTCTTATTTGATATTGAAAATGAATATCAGAAATTTGTTGAAAGAAACAATGGAGAATATATTGATCTTTCTACTAAGAGTTTAATAAATCCTTTACAAGTTAGATATGTTCAAACTAATGATGAGGAAGAAGATAACTCACATACAATATTATCTAAACATTTAGGATTCTTAGAAACATTCTTCACAACAGTATTTCAAGATATAACAGAAAAAGAATTAGTTGTATTACTTGATATAGTAGAGAAATTTTATAAAACAAAAGGTATTACTAAAAATACAACATTAGATGAATTTGAAAAAATGGATTCAAAAGATTATCCTATATTTTCAGAATTATATGCTTATTTAATGGAATATCAAAAGAAGGTAACAAATAAAGAAGAATCAAGAATCTTAGTTAATATTGAAGTGTTACTAAAACGATTAACTATTGGACAAGATGCTAATCTATTCAATGGTTATACAACAATAGATTTATCAAATGATTTAATTGCATTTAATCTTCAAGAGTTAATGTTTAATTCAAGTAGAAGACTAATAAATACACAAATGATAAATCTATTAACTTATTTAAATAATGAGATAGTATCTAATAAAAAATTAAATGATGGTAAAGAAGAAAAACAAACAGGTTTAATAGTAGTAGATGAATTTCATAGTTTTATAGATGAAGAAAATCCTACATTATTAAAATATTTTGCAAGTTTAACAAGAAAATTAAGAAAGTATAAATATGGAATGGTTCTAGGAACTCAATCAATTCAAGATTTGGTAGGAACAGCACAAATTCTTAGAAATGCAACAGCTATATTTAATAACTGTCAGTATCAATTTACTGGTATGTTAAAAGATGATGATTTACAAGCACTTGAAAAAGTATATGCAAATAACAAATTAACTGAAACACAAAAAGCATTCTTAACAAGATGTAATCAAGGTCAATTCTTAGTAAATATAACTAATAAGCAAAGATTAAGAATAAATGTATATGCAACACCACTTGAAATCTATTTTATGGGTGAATCAGATGAAAAACCATTCTATAGTAGTGAATAATTGAAGAAGTTATTATTAGTGAAACTAGCCCTTATTCTAATATGTGTAGGAGGGCTAGTTTTAATATTGATTACAGCATTAGCAATTGTAGGATATTCAGCAGGTGAAGAATATAGACAAAGATTACTTTCTGAAATGAGAGAAAATTCTACTGTTATAAATAATCAAATATATGCTCAAAGATACAGAGATTTATTAAATTCACATTTAAAGACAGATGGATATGTAACTTTAGAAAGATTAGTTTACTACTTACAAAGAACAAAGAATGTATTAGATACATCTAAATTAAGTTATGAAGATTGGAATAATGCTTATTTAAAAAATGTTAATAAGGAAAGAAAGCAGATGATTCCAATTAAAACTATTTGTAAAGAAATAGAAGAAGATACCACTTTACCAGAATATACAATTTCTAGTGGTAAAAATGCAAATGGAGTTGAAATAGATAAAATTGATTTATGTAATATAGATGGAATGTCTGTTGCTTATTCAGATGAATATAGTGATGAATTTATAGATTTACCATTTGTTTTTCCATTTAGTAAAAATCAATCTTTTTCAGTAACATCTATTGTATTTGAAACAAGAGAAATAGAATTTGGATTTGATAGAGAAAGACAAAATTCTGTTAATCATCATTCAGGATGGGATTTAGGTGTTCCAGTTGGAACAGATGTATATAGTATTTGTGATGGAACTGTTTCTTCAATATTAAATACTCAACCTAACGATCTAAACTATTATCAAAGTAAAAATGATACAGGAAATTATGTATATGTAACTTGTGATAATGGTTATAAAGCAACTTATGGGCATTTAAAATATAAATCAACTCCAGAAGATATTAAAGTAGGTTCTCATGTAAATAAGGGAACTTTAATAGCAAAGACATCTACAACAGGAGTCAGCACAGGACCACATTTACATTTAGGTCTATCTGATGAAACTGGAAAATTATTAGATGCTTTTGCTTATATTAACTTTTTAGAAAAGGAGGAATAGTTTTGGAAAATAAAATTTATATTATTTATGATTATGGTGTTTGGGATGATGAACAATATCATGAAATAATAGGTGCAACAGAAAGTAAAGAAGATGCATTAAAAATAATTAAAGATTATATTGAAAAAATTAAAGATGAAATAGATTTTGATAACATAGAAGCTATAGAGGAAACAGATGATTTGGATACAAGTGAATTAGATGAAGAATGGATTTATTCTGAAAGTGAAGACCATTTTTCTTTGTATTTAAATGGTGAGTATAATTCAAATAATATCAATATAAATATAAATCAAATATCACTATTAAAAAGTTTAGAAAATGATAATGGATTAGATAGATGAAAAAATCAATAGGTAATTTTAAAGGTGAAGATTTATATTTAAGAATAGCTAGTTATCTTAATAATAATAGAATTTATATTGGAATTGATACATTAGAAGAATCTTATGCAGATCTTACTATCAATTTACCAGATTTGATGTTACCAGATGAAAATTATATTTTTGTTAATGGTAATATGACTAAAGATTTAAGAAAATTTTTAGAAAAGAAAAATATTATAGGTGAAACAATATATACTTATCCATACAATATGGGTAGTTATGATATGGTAAATGTTGATTTTGATAAATTAAAAGAATATGATCCTGAAGGATTTAATAGTTATGAAAGTTGTAAAGATGATGGCATGGAACTCTAATATAGAGTTCTTTTTTTAAGGAGAGTGATAAGATGCCAAACTGGACATGGAATAGAGTTGCTTGTAGAAAAGAACTTGGAGATAAACTTTTAACTAAAACTGAAAAAGGTTATAGTTTAGATTTTAATAAAATAAAAAAGATGCCTGAAGAATTAGATATAGAATCTGGTAGTAGAGGTCAAGAAGGTTTAATGTATTTATATATTAAAAGCAAAGATGCCAAAGAAAAAAGAACTATAAACAAAGCATATCGTGAATTAAATATGTTTTTTAATGATATTTATAGAGAAAAAAGATTTGGAATGATAGAAGAAGAAATAGGAAAATACGATAATGATCCAAAATTTGAAGAATCGATTGAATTAGGGAAACAATATTTAAATAATTATAAAAAGTATGGACATTGCACTTGGTATAACTGGTGTGTAGAAAACTGGGGAACTAAATGGAATGTTTTAGAAGATGTTCAAGTAGAATTTGATGAACAAAATCAAGAATATATTATTTGTTTTGATACAGCATGGGATCCACCTAGAGGAATTATTAGAGAATTTGCTGATATGTGTATAGATGAAGATGATTTCAATTGGGAATATGAAAATGAGGACTATGATGGACATCATACTTTAATATTACAAAATGGTGTTATTTATGATGAAATACTTGATGAGGAAGAAGAACAGGAAGTAAATATTGAAGAAGGTGTAGAAGCTGTATGTTAGGAATAATTATTGCATCAATTATAATTGGTGTTCTTTTATTTATATATTCTGCTATGAAGGTATCAAGTATATGTGCCAGATTAGAGGAAGAAGAAAATGAAGAATATGAATTGATATATGGAACAGATGACAAAAATAGTTAGGAGGACATAATGGAATTTTATGATAGTGATAAAAAATATATAGATTTGTTTTTACAAATGTTAGATTGTTATGAATTTGAATTACATTATGCAGGAGATGTATTTTATCTTAATGATTTGCAAAATGGTAATTTAGGTAATATTGAAAATGAAACATTTGAAACATTAAAAGATGTATGTGATCGAATGGAATGTTATCATAATGACTATTTATATGAATCAGTTGAAAATGATTCAGAATTATCAGTTTGGGATTTAGCTTGTATTTATTTAGTTGAAAATTCAGATTTCTTAGGTAATATAGATGTAACTAATTTTAAGAAATATTTAAAAGATAAAGAACTAGATGAAGAAAAATTTGAAGAAGATTATAAAATAGAATATGTAGATAATTATTGTTCCAATCATTCATACTCATATTGGTATGGTGGTAGAGTAGCAGATATTTATTCAAAATATGGAAAATTTGAAATAGATGCTATTGGTGATGTTTATTGCACTTTGTTTGCTAAAAAGGATTTTAAAGTTAATAAGGAAGAATTTAAAAAAGATGATGAAATAGCAAGTGTTCGTGATAAAAACGAATGTGGAAGATTTTATAATGAATTTATGGATTATATTACTGGTGATGCACATTTATCAAGAATACTAAATGATGAAGATGAAAATATGTATTTAGATATTCAAAACAATAATTGGCTTATGATTTCTTATATTGATAAAGAAGGTAATATTGAAACAATAGATGATTATGAATCTTTAGATATTGATGATGCTGTTGATTATGTAGAAGAAATAATAGATTATAAAAATAAGCATCCTAAATTTAAAATCTTTGAAGAAGAAATACCAGTAGTTAAAGATGAGGAGGCGATGGAATATTGTTGATTTAAAGAATTGTAAATTATTACATGATGATAAGTTAATGATTAAGATGGTTAAAATGGGAATGGATATGACCTGTGGTAGAAATCATAGAATTAGAGGTGTTTTTCCTACTCATGACAATAAATATATATTTGTTGAAATATTATGTGGAAATAGACCAGATATAAAATATACTAATTTAAATAAAAAAGAATATAATAAAAAATATCCTTATGAAAATTATATATTTGTAGATAGTTGTTTTAGAGTTGATATTCCATCAGATAAATTTAATAATTTCACACCAGAGTTTGGTAAGTATGATAGAAAAGGTTTTCCTAATTTAGAATATACGAATGAAAACATACTTAAACTATTAAGTGAACTTAATAAAAATATAATTGGTATGGAATTAGTTGATCATAATTATATAAATGATTTTGAAAATGAAAGTGGCTTTTATGATTTATATGATGATAGATTAGACCATAAAAATGAACTTATAAATATTGCATATATGACAGATAGTTATATGCAATTAAAAGAAGAATATAGTTGTTATAATTATGATCACTCTGTAATCTACAAAGAAAAAAGAAATAGATATTATGATAATTATGATGTAAATGAATTATATAAGATTTATGGAAAGGAATCTGTAGATAAAAACATAAAAAAATATAATGATTGTTTTAAAGACATATTAGAGGCAAACGAATTATAGTTTGCTTCTTTTTTTGAAAGAGGTGATGATATGGATTTTAATAAAATTGCAAAAGATATGTTAGATTTACAAACTAAATTGGAAGTATATGAAGCAAGAAACAATCAAGTAAAAGAATTATTAACTTTATTATTAAAAGAAAATATGAAGTTAGAGAAAAAATTGGAAAAAGAAGAATCTGAGATAGATAAAATCATTATGCAATTAAAAATTGCTTACAATAAGCAAATGATTAAATATGTAGAAGGAATATATATTGAGGCAGGTAAAAATTTATCTAAGAAAGAGGGTGCTAAATAATGGGGTGGTATGAAGAACCTAAAGCACATTCTAAAAAAGATTTACAAGATATAGTTGTAGATAGTTTTGGTAATAATTTTTTAGCTAAATCTCAAATTAAAGATGATCACTTTTGGATTTTATATAACAATAAAGGAATAATTAATGCAACTTGTTATTTAATAAATGCAGATAATAATGAATTTTCGTATAAACCTATTGATATAGAAGCAGGTCCAAATTATTGTGATATTCCTAAAACATGGGTTAATAAAATAACAGATGTTGAAGATAGAAATCTAAAATATCCAAAAATGTTTAAATCTTGGTTAAACAAAGCAAGACATCATAACAAAATGAAAATAAGAAGATATGATGATTTTGCAACTAACAATTATTCTGAATATACAGGAAAAATAAGTAATATGAAACATTTAATCGCAACAGATCCACATTATGGTTCTGATGTATGGTGTAGATATGAAAAGAAATTTGATAAACCAATTAACCTAGATGTTGATTTAATAATTCAAAATCAAGATTATTATGAAGTATATAATGATTATGCTTTAAATATGGATGGTGTAAGTTTTACCTTACTTTTAAGAAATGCAGATTTACCTATGATAGATAAAACATTAAGGTTAAAAGAAGATAAAGGAATTATATATTCTAAACTGTATGAAATAACTAAAACTGATATTGGTATGGATACAGCTCAAGTTGCTTTAGGAATAAATGATAAAGCAAAAGAAATATCAGATTATTATAAAGACTATAATAATGATTCATTAGATTTAGATGGTTATAGACCATACTTTTCTATTGAAACTCTAACAGATGGATTATTTGGAGATGTTAAAGAATATACATATCAGGGTAATCTAGGAGGTATTATCATTACTGGTTGGGTAGATGGTGATACAGATTATGATGAAGAAAAATTAGTTAATTATTTAAAAGATAGATTAGAGATTCAAGATTTAGAAAAAATATATAATTCTTACGAACATTTTAAAAATATGAGTAAGGAGGAAGATTTAAATGTATAATGAATATTTTGAATTAAACGATAGTAGAAATGGAAATAAAAGAGGATTTGAAGTGTTTTCTAGTTGGAAATCAGATTATGGCGATGTAAGGTATAATTGTGTGTTGTATGAGGACAAAAAACCTATTGCTAATGTAATTGCATCACTAGAGATAAATGAGGGCTTAGATGCCTCAAAACAGGTTGATGAGCTAAAAAAACATTTTAATGATAGATTTGGAGTATATAAAGGATTACCTACATTGGATAGATGTAGTCAATTACTTCAAGAAATATATGATTCTGTTGCGAGTAGTGATAGTGAAATGTGTCATATTGATAAAGATGATTGGAAACAATTATGTGAAGATTATAACTATACAAATGATGATTTAATTGATTTAGAAGAAGAAATAGGAAAATTAGCATTAAAAGATGTTGTAACTGTAAATGATGGTGAATATGTTATTGTTGGATATGGGGATTTACCTACGAGATTTAATGATAATAGAAGATTATATGAATTAAAGGAAGAAGATTTATCATTATGATTTTAAGTGATATAGAAAAAGATTTTCTCTCAGACTATTTTGGCATTCATGAATGTGATGATAATTATGAATTAGAACAATGGACAGATGGTGGAGTAGATATGATTATTTATTTAGATAAAAATGCTGAAGAACCATTTGTAAGACAATTTGAAAATTACATAGATAATTTTGATGTAGATGAAGAAATTGATTTATATAGAGAAGGAAAAGATTATAGAAATTCTTTTTCAATAAGAGAATCAGTATCAGATTTTGAAACATGGGAAAAATGGTGTAATCAAATATTAGAACGATGGAAATTTTATTATAAAATTAACCGTATTATGAGTGAAGCAAATATTCCTATGATAAATAAAGAAGATTTTAACAAATTTTTAGATAGTAATGATTATAAATGTGTAGCTACAATAGATAATAATAAAATTATTGTATGTGATAATAAATCAGGTGATAAATGGACAGAAGAATTTAATATATCTGATTATCATTATGCAAGAGATTGGGCAATTAGAAAAATTGAAATATCTGATTATTATGAAGTATTAAAAGATAGAAAAAAAGAAATAAACTTAGAAACGGAGGAGGAATTAAGTATATGAATCTTAAAATAAGTAAAAACGATTATGTGAAACTAATTTTTCAATTTTTAAATAAAACAGAAGGGTTTGGAACTGAATATCAATATGCTTATATGATTTCAGTTCTTTTTTATGAAGGAGATATTAAATATACAAATGTCCTATGTGATGAAATTGATTTAGAAGCTTTAGATGATTTTGTAATGGATAACGATTATGATTCGTTTATGAGTTTTATTGCTAAAAACTATTCTGATTTAAAGATTGAGAGTTAATTATGGATAAGGAATATATTGATAATTTAAAAAAGTATTTACCAGATTATTTAGTAAGTTATCATAATATAAATCTAAATAATTTTTTTAGATGTTTAAATCCTAGTCATGAAGATAGAAATCCTTCAATGAGATATTCTAAAAAATACAATATATGTAAATGTTTTTCTTGTAATGAAAGATATGATATTTTTGATGTAATTGGTATTGATTATGGAATAAATAATTTTATAGATCAAGTTAAAAAAGTTACAGAACTTTATAACGAAAAGATACCAGAATATGAAATAATTGAAGAAGAAACAGAAGAAAAAGTTGATTATAGCAAATACTATTCTATTTGTTATAAAAGCAGAAATAAATGTGATTATTTACAAACTAGAGGTATAGATAAAAAACTTCAAGAAAAATATTTTATTGGTTACGATGATAAAAATGAAAGAATTATATTTCCTATAAATGATAATTGTTACTTTGCAAGAAGTATTAAAAACAATTCTAAAATAAAATCTAAAGGTAAAAGTTATTTATGGAATGAGAAGTTATTAGATGATTCTAATGAAGATACTTTAATATATATAACTGAAAGTATTATAGATTCTTTATCATTGCTTATGATTGATCCAAATATAAAAACAATTAGTCTTAATGGATTACCAAACATAAAAAGACTAACAGAATTAGTTAAAGAAAAAAATTATAATGGATATTTTGTATTAGCATTTGATAATGATTCTTCAGGAATAAATGCTCAAATGGAAGCAAAAAAAATATTAGGAGAATTAAAAGTAAAATGTTTTCCTATCACTTTAATTTCAAATTTTGATAATAAAGTTTGTAAAGATTTGAATGAGGCACTTCTAACGAATAGAGAATTATTAGAAAAAAATATTAAATATTTTGATGAAAATTTTCAAAAAATTATTTTAGAAAAAAGTAAGGAAGTGGTGAGTTATGAATTATAAAAATGAAAGTGATGAAGAACTTTTAAATAAAAAAATAATTGAAGAAGATGAAGTTAAAAAGAAATATGATAAAAAAATCGGTGATATAAAATTTAATAGAGGTGTTAATTTTTCAATTGAGTATTTAAAAAATAATGAAATAAATATGATTAAGTTTGAGAATTTAGATTACCCAAAAAGAGCAAAAAATATTTCATTATATTATAGTGAAGAATACAATAGTTTTAATGCAATAACTTATGATTCAGCAAATAATGAATCAAAAAAAGATTTTAATTTGATAAAAGATTTAGAAAAAAAATACAAATTAAATATAGTTGTTAGTGAAATTGAAAAGGCATATTCAGAGTATCAAGAAGAATTAAATGCTATCAATGAGAAGTATGAAAATATTAAAAATCAATCTATTTTAGATAGTCCAGAACTAGAAATAAAAAAGAGTGAAAATTAGTAAAATGATATCACAAATGATATCATAGTTTTTCCTTATTTTATAAGGATTTGAGTTAATTATGATATCACTTTTTACCCCTAAATGATATCATTTTCGCAAGTGCGAAAAGTGTTTTGCCACCACTTTTATGGTGTTTAAAACCTTTATTTATAAAGGTTTTAAGTAAAAGTTGGTGGCATTCCCTTATCCTGTTCAAAAAAATATGCAGTATTTTGAGGTATTTTATGAAAGAATTTTTACTAAGAATGGATAGAAATACAGATAGATTGTTAGAACTATATTTAAAGAAAAATAAAATTAAATCTAAGAACAAAGCAATAAACGATATCGTAGATTATTTTTTAGAAAATGCTGAAAGTTTTAATATGATAAGAGAACTAAATAAAAAAATAGATAAGATGATTAAGATAGAAAATTTAAATAATAATTTAATTGAACAGTTATTTGCTAATCATGAATTTCCAGTTAATAATAATAGAAATGAAGATGAAATTTTAAAAGAGTTTAAAGAAAATATGAAAAATAAATTTTATCTTTTTATGGATTAGTTTATAAATGAAAAAGATAAAAACTACAATCAGAGTTAATGATGAGTTATTAAATAAAGTTGAAACATTTAGAATAGAAAATAATATTACTTCTAAAAATGATGCAATAATTTCTTTATTAGAATTTGGTTTAATTA
>AUXO010954498.1_pt1 | contig 12095 bp, 12 predicted proteins | sample 768731 | NCBI WGS metagenome assembly AUXO01 (sample SAMN02715735, study PRJNA202380) | gut metagenome | biome: sheep rumen | host: Ovis aries | place: New Zealand: Palmerston North | reverse complement strand
TTTTGACTATCCTCTATAGAATATGCTTTTGTAGTCCTTATACTATCTGTTGATTCCTGAACAAATTCTGACATTGCAGTAAATTTTGTTTGGGCTTCTTTAAATGACTTAGATATCTTATTTTTGATAAAGAATGTTATTACTATGCTTAAAAGTAGTGGTATAAGAACAGTCACTGTTAGCTTAGAATTTACTTCTTTCATTCTTGTAATAGCTATTATAAATATTGCTACTGCTCTTACTATCTGATTAGAAAGTCTATATATAAAACTTCTTATTTCTGCGATATCTTTTGTAAGATAACTCATAAGCTCGCCATTTTTTATGTTTTGTATAGAGTCTAGTTTTAGTCTTAAGAATTGTTTGAAGATTTCATCCTTCATTGTCTTTTCAGCACTTCTTGATATAACTTGTACGCACATCTTCCATACTAATCTACATACCATGCAAAGTAGTGATGCAATAATAAGTACGTATATATTTTTTATAATCTCATCTTCATACACATTTGATTTAGGAAGATAGTCAATTATCGTACCAAGAGTCTTAGCTGGTATTGTATCAAAGTAAATATTAAGTGATATAAAGATTGTGCTTATAATTAAAAATATAATGCTGTCTCTTAAAATTTTAAGTATTACTTTTTTCATTTTTGACCTCCTCCTTTCATCAATTTTTTTATCCTTAAATTTATTCAAAATGAAATTTAAGACATTTTAAGTTAATAGTTAATTAGTTTTAAGTTTGAAAATTATTTTAGCGTATTTTCGATTTGCTCGATAAACTCTTTATTGTTTTTTGTAGTCATCATTTTTTGTAAGATTCTTTCTGTCATATCTTGTGTAGATAGTCTAGATAGATTCTTTCTTATTAAGTTTTCTATGTTTAATTCTTCTGGAGTAAGCAAAAGATCATCTCTTCTTGTTCCAGATTTATTTATATCTATTGCTGGGAATAATCTTTTTTCTGATAGGTTTCTATCTAAGAATACTTCCATATTACCTGTACCTTTGAATTCTTCAAAGATTACATCATCCATTCTACTTCCTGTATCTACTAGTGCAGTACCAAGTACAGTTAGTGATCCTGCATCTTCAGTATTTCTTGCTGCACCAAAGAATCTTTTTGGTTTATGTAGTGCTGCTGGATCAAAACCACCAGATAAGGTTCTACCTGAAGATGGTATTACTAAGTTATATGCTCTTGCAAGACGAGTGATACTATCTAATAGTACTACTACATCTTTCTTCTGTTCAGTTAATCTTTTTGCTCTTTCAATTACCATCTCAGCAACTTTTACATGATGCTCTGGTTGTTCATCAAATGTAGAGTATATTACATCACCTTTTATTGAACGCTTCATGTCTGTTACTTCTTCTGGTCTTTCATCTATTAGAAGTACTATTAAACATACTTCTGGGTTATTGGTTGTTATACTATTTGCTATCTTTTTTAGGATAGTTGTTTTACCAGCCTTAGGGGCTGCTACTATCATTCCTCTTTGACCTTTTCCAATTGGACTCATTAGATCCATTATTCTCATTGTGTAATCATTTGAAGAGGTTTCTAGTCTTAATTTTTCATTTGGATAGACTGGAATTAAATCATCAAATGATTTTCTTTTCATTGCCTTTTCAGGATGCTCTCCATTTACTTCACCAACATATATTAAAGCTGGGAAACGCTCTCCTTCTTTTGGCATTCTCTTTATTCCTTTTACTTTATCTCCAGTATCTAATTTGAATCTTCTTATTTGTACAGGTGATACATATACATCTTTATTTGTTGATAGATAGTTTTCACCACGTAAGAATCCATATCCATCTGGTAGTAATTCTAAGATTCCTTCTACAAATTCATCTCCTTCATCTTTTAAAGAATAACTAGCTGACTTTTCTGATTGTTTTTCTGATTCTGCTATTTCTTCTTCAGCTTTATTTACGTCTTCTTGAAGAGGGACATCTTTTTTCTCTTTTGACTCCTCATAATTTTTCATTATTGCATCGATTAATTCTTGCTTTTTCATAGCAGAATAACCAGCAATACCTCTCTCTTTTGCAAGATTTTTCAAGTCGACAAGACTTAAACTTTCAAGTTCCATATTTGTTCTCCTTATTCAATTTTAATTTTGGATAATTTAAGAAATCTTTGAATTTTTAGAAATAAAAAAAGTAATTTAATCATAAATAATTAAATTACCAGAATGCTTTATTGATTGCTATCAATATATACAATTTCGTTAGGAAGATACATATGTAGTTCTTCACGAGCTATTTTCTCAATGTATTCTTCTGAATTTACATTTGATTGAATCTCTAATAATTCTTCCTGTTTTGAATTTAAATTATCTATTTCTTGATTATAATATGCGATTTCTTCGCTATATGAATTTAATTTTACTTGTTGTTTACAGAACGTAATGATTGCGTAAATTACAAAAAACAAAAGTATGAAGTTAAGAAATTTATTTAGTCTATAAATATTCATCCTCTGTAAACCCTTTCGTAAAAATGATAAATGGAACATTTATCTATTGAAAATTATATCATTTGAGGCCTTTATTGTCAAATAAATTGGCTTTTTTGGCCTTTTCAATTATATTAAATTTATATTACATTTTGATAACAATTTATTGAAATAAAAAGACCTACTTTCGTAGGTCCCATTTTATTCTAAGAATTTTTTGTGAATTGCCTTAACTGCAGCGTTTGCAACCTCTGAATCTACTAGAACAGATATCTTTATTTCTGAAGTAGAAATCATATGCATATTAATGTTGCATTCATATAGTGCTTCAAACATATCTGCAGCAACACCAGGTTTGTTAGCTATACCAACACCAACGATTGAAACTTTAGATAAGTTTTCAGTATGAATAACATCAGTATATTTTAATACATCTTTGTTTTCTTCTAATACATCTAATGTTTTTTGCAAGTCATTTGTTTTTATAGTGAAAGCTAAATCTTTTGAAGTTGTTTCACCAACAGACTGCACTATAACGTCAACATTAATTAGATTATCAGCTAAGATTCTAAACAATTTGTATGACGTTCCTATTTTATTTTCAAGTCCCACTATTGTTATTCTAGAAATATAATCATCTTTTGTTACGCCACTTATGATTAAATCTTCTAATGGTCTTTTATGTGTAACTAAAGTTCCTTTTGAGATTCTTTCGAATGTTGATTTAACATATATTGGAACATTATATTTTTCAGCTATTTCTACACATCTATTATGAAGTACTTTTGCACCAGAATGTGCCATTTGCAACATCTCATCGTAAGAAACACTTTTTAGTTTTTTAACTGAATCAGTGATTCTAGGATCTGTTGAGTATACTCCATCTACATCAGTATAGATGTCACATCTACTTGCATTTAATGCAGCTGCTATTGCGACAGCAGTAGTATCTGATCCTCCTCTACCGAATGTAGTAATATTTCCATTTTCATCAACACCTTGGAATCCAGCAATAATTACTATATTTCCTGTGTCTAAATATTCTTCAATAGTTTCGTTTCTTATATATCTAATTCTACTATTGTTATAATCACTGTTTGTGATTATTGGTATTTGCCATCCTGTTAATGATACAGCTTTATAGCCTTTGTCTATTAACATCATAGCAAGTTTTGAAATTGTTATTTGTTCACCAGTTGATACTAGAACATCATGTTCACGTGGATCTGGTCTTTTTGTAATTTCAGCTTCTTCTGAAATTAATTTGTCAGTTGTTTTTCCTTGTGCTGAAACAACAACTACTAGCTTGTTTCCGTTATTTACCTCGTCAAGGATATGTTCTGCGACAAGCTCTAATTTTTCTTTATTAGCTACAGAACTTCCTCCAAATTTTTGTACAATTATTCCCATAGAGAATACCTCTTGTTATTTGCTGATAGAGAATTTTAAGTCTAAAATAGTCTATAATAAGTCAGAGGCTATTATACCATAATTATTTTAAAACGACAAGAAAAAAGTACACATTTAATGTGTACTTTCATGACTATTATTTTTTTGAAAATTTATCGCAATCACAATCATCATTGTATTTTTTATATCTTCCTGTTTTATCGCAATCTGCTTTTGTAGTTTTATAGTCCCCTTTCCACCAATAACAATATTGGCACTCTCTTGCTGACATATAAACACCTCCTACAATTTAAATTATATTATCTCCTAACATTAGTTCAGCATTATTAGTTGTAATATCATCTAGATAGTCATCTGATACTAATTTAGATATCTTACGTACGATTTTATCCATTCTTGGATAAATTGTATTAGCTCTATGAACATCAGAGCCTAAGAATGTATACATTTCTTCTTTAAGCATTCTTTTCATAACTTTTTTAGCACGTGGACCATAATATCCAAGTATACTTGCGTAATTTCCTTGGAAATACACTCCATTACTTTGAAGCTCGTATAATATATCGAAATTCTTTTGAACTGACCAATATCTTTCTGGATGAGCAAGTATTGGGAAATAACCATTTTCTTTAATCTTATTGATTAATCCTGGTAAATCAGGAAAACTAGTTACTAATGGAATTTCAAACAAAACATATCTTGTTCCATTTATTCTAGAAGCTTTTCCCTCGTTCAAAAGATCTATTATTGTGTGAGTAGAATATATTTCACTTCCAAGCAAAATATCTGGCATATGAACTTCTTCTCTCAATTTGTTAATCAAATCGATTCTTTTATATTCTGGACATTCATATAAATCAAGAGCGTAGTGTGAAGTTGAAACTACTTTATCAAAACCAGCATTTTTCGCTTCGTCTAATAACTTAATTGATTCCTCAAAATCTCTTGATCCATCATCAATACCCGGTAATATATGAGAATGAATATCAATCATGTTTTATTATCTCTTTCTAATTCTATTTTCTTTGTTTAGGTCTTTTTGATTTAGAGTGATGTGAAGATGATCCTATCTTTTCATTTCCATAATAATATGAATTTTCATAAGATTTAGCTGCAACTTGTACTTTATTTAATACAACACCTGCAAGCTTTCCACCTACGTTTTCAATAGCAAGTTTTGCTTTATTTAAATCTTCAATCTTTGTTACGTTTTGTGCACATACTAAAATGTTGAAATCAACGATTCTAGCAATGATTAGTGCATCGGCAACAATTAAACTTGGTGGAGCATCAAATAAAATAACATCAAATTTTTGTTTTAAAGTTGGAATAATATTTCTCATTTTATTTGATACTAATAATTCTGATGGGTTTGGTGGTACACTTCCTGCTGAAATTAGATATAGGTTATCTATATCAGTTGCTTGAATATAGTTTTCTATATTTAATTTATCACCAGCGAAGTCTTGATCAACAACACCAGATAAATAGTTTGATAGACCTGGTCTAGGACGTAAATTAAACAATGTGTATTGACGTCCCTTTCTCATATCTGTATCAACTATTAGTACTTTTTTATTAATTTGAGCAAATGCACAAGCTAAATTTGCTGTTACATAACTCTTTCCTTCACCAGGAACAGTACTTGTTACAAGCATAACTTTCTTTTCTGAATCAGCATTCATGAATTGAATGTTAGTTCTTAAATTTTTAAACATTTCAGCTTCTGGTGATTTTGGCTCATCTATAACTATTAATTCACTCTTCATTACTTATAAGTCCTTTCATTATTTCTTTCTTCTGTTAATTACTCTTTGTGAAGATGCATACATGTCTTTATAATAATCTATTTCATTATCTACTAATGATGATGTTTCACTATTGTCTGATGCGCTTCCTTCATTAGATCTTCTGTCTAAATAGTTCTTAGCAGCTTGTGCTGAAACCATGTCTGGTGAATTACCATATGATTTTGTTCTCCTCTTATTGTTTTCATCCTTATAAATAATTGATGCTAAAACTGGAACATCAAGTGCTTTTTCTATATCTGTAGCTGTTTTTATTGTTGTGTCTAACATATTGATTAATAAAATATAACCAGATACTAAAACACCACCAATAAATGCAAATACTACTATATTTTTATTTAAGTGTATATTATATGGAGTTGTTGGAAGACTTGCTTTGTCAAGTACGTATATGTTACCAACTTTGTAAATTTCTTGAGTTTTTTCCATAAATACAGCAGCTGTTTCATTTGCTATTTTTTGAGCAATTTCTGGATCAGAATGTTTTACTGAAATTGTTAGAACCTCTGTATTTGTTTCAGTTGTAACACTGATACATTCTCTTAAATCTTCTAAAGTCATATCTGGAAGGTTTAAATTCTCTAATACTTTTTGAGCAACAACTTCACTTCCAGCAATTGAGCTGTAGTCATTTACTAACTTAGAATTAAGTTGAATATCTGTTGTAGTAATTTGTGTTGTTCCGTCAGTTACATCTCCTCCGATTTGAACAAGTACTAAACTTGTTTGTGATTCATACATTGGAGTAATAAATTTAAGTGTATATATTGCTCCTAATAGTGAGAAAATGATAACTACTAAAATTATTAGTAATTTCTTTTCCATAAAAATATTGATTAATTCTTTTAAGTCGATTTCTTCCATATTTCCTCCGCCTTTATTTAAAAAAACAACTATAAAACCAATGTGTTTTATAGTAAGTAAAAAAACTTATTTTCACTAACACATTTGAATTATAATATATAGGTTCTTAATTTGCAATAGCTAATTCTTTCTTTTTAATAGCATTTTTAAGTACTCAATCATAAAGTCTGTTATCTCTCCATCCATTACAGCGTCAACGTTTCCAACTTCATAATTTGTTCTGTGATCTTTTACCAAAGTATATGGACAAAATACGTATGAACGTATTTGACTACCCCATGCGATGTCTTTTTGCTCACCCTTTAATTCTGATATATGTTCTTTGTTTTCTTTTTCTTTTAAATCTAATAATTTTGATTTAAGCATCTTCATTGCTGTTTCCTTATTCATTGTTTGAGATCTTTCTGATTGACAAGTTACAACAATGTTAGTTGGAATGTGAGTAATTCTTATGGCAGAATCAGTTTTATTAATATGCTGTCCACCAGCACCAGATGCTCTAAAAGTATCTATTCTTAAATCATCTGGATTTATTTCAACTTCAACATCATCTGTTATTTCTGGTAATACCTCAACTGATGCAAAGGAAGTATGTCTTCTACCACCTGCATCGAATGGAGATATTCTAACTAGACGATGAACGCCCATCTCTCCTTTTAGATAACCATATGCATTATCTCCAGAAACTAAAAATGTAACACTTTTAATTCCGGCTTCATCTCCATCTAAATAGTCTAGTTCTTTTACAGTATAGCCATTAGCAAAAGCCCATTTTGAATACATTCTATATAGCATTGATACCCAGTCTTGAGACTCTGTTCCACCTGCTCCAGGGTGCATAGTTATAATTGCATTGTTTTGATCATACTTGCCTGAAAACAAAGTTTCAACGTTTAAAGAGTCTATTTCTTTGCTTAGTTCATCAGTGCTTTTTAGTAAATCTTGAACTAATGATTTATCATTTTCAGAAGATAATAGTTCATTCATTTCTATTAGATTATCTAATTCTTTACGTATTTTTTCGTATTTAGAAACTTTCTTTTGAATAGTTTTAATCTTTTTTAAAGTGTTGTTTGATTTTACAGAGTCTTGCCAAAAACCTTCTTTAGTAGACTCTTCTTCCAAAGACTTCAATTCAGCAATTAAAGACTCAATTTTCATTGAGTCTTTAATTTCGTTTATCTTATTATTTAATTCTTGCAATAATCTTTGGTTTTCTTCTAATTCAATCAATTATACAACCTCTTTATATTCGGTAATCTTTTTTAAAAGAGCTCTAACTTTTCTTAAATGAACAACATCATTTTTAATAGTTAATACTCTTAGTAAATCTTGAAGCTTGGTTTCTACTTGAGTAAGCTCTTCTTCATTATCTTTAGAAGATTCAATTTGTTTTGAAATGCTTTCCATAGAATCTGCTTTAAGTAATCTGTTTGCTTCATCAGTAGATAATGTTCTTCCGCTTTTCTCAAATGTTGGTTCATTTTCTTCTTTCATCAAAAAAAGAATAATTGAACCTGACACAGCTCCTACGATTAATATTGTGACTATAATCGGAAACATATTAAAACCTCCTTATAAAATAATACGCTAATCGTATATATTATATTATAAAAACGCTTAAAAATCAATGTTTTCAATTATAATTTTACATAATTTTTTAAGACAATTCTTCGATTATTTCATCAGTAACATGATTAATAATTCTTCCATCTTTTAATGTTGTAGAATCAGATAAACTACCCTTTAAATAATCATTAGATTTTCCATATCCTGATCCACCTGATGTAGCAAATGGGATGATTGTTTTACCTGAAAAATCATGTGCTTCTAAGAATGTATTTACGATTGTTGGAGCAATTCCCCACCATATTGGAAATGCTAAATAAATAGTATCATATTTAGAAAAATCCATTTCCTCATCTATGATTTCTGGCCTTGAAGACTTGTTTTTCATCTCTTTTGAACTTCTTGAGAAAGGATTCATCCAATTTAAATCTCCAGAAGTATATTTTTCTTTTGGTTTTATTTCGTAAGTTTCTGCACCTATCTTTTCTGCTAATTCTTTGCATATACTTTCTGTTGTGCCACTTGCACTAAAATATACAATAATTTTCTCCGACATATTATTTCTCCTTTACAAGTTAATATCTTGAATCCTTTTTCTTAAGTCTTCGAAGTCTCTTAATTTCCATGTCCAGTTTTCTTCCAAATCTGTTCCAGGATAGTTTATTCTTCCGTAGTTATCTAAGCCAAGTAAATCTTGTACTTGAACAATTACAGTGTTTGCTCTTGATTTATTACAATACTGGAATATACCATGATTTACATTTATATCATTGCAACCATTATTCCTTAAGAATGCTTTTAGATTTTCTTTGTTTGTATTAGTAAGTTCCTTATACCAACCAAAAATTGTTGAGCAGTCATGATTAGATGGATATACAATTACATTTTCTTGTTCGTTATCGTAATCACGTCCTTCTCTTAAATCAACAGTAAATTGTAAAATCTTAATTCTTTGGAATCCATAATGGTTTCTAAGAGCTACAGTTTCATCTCTTATATCCCCTAGATCTTCAACAATAATTCTATCTTTAGTAACACCTGGAAGTTCTAACAATTTATCGAAAAATTCATAACTTGGACCATCAACATAATAGCCTTCTTTGCCAGTTTTTCCAAATGGAATTTGATAAAAAGAATCATAACCTCTAAAATAATCAATTCTTACTTTATCAAAGATTTTAAAATAGAATTTATATCTATCTAATAAATATTTAAAGCCAGTTTCTCTTAAATAATCCATATTATATACTGGACTATCCCATTTTTGACCGTTTTCATTAAAGTAGTCTGGTGGCGTTCCAGCTTCAAATAGGAATTTTCCATCTTTCATTTGGAAGCATTCAGGATGAAACATAGTTTCAGCAGAATCAAATGGCGGGTATACAGGCATATCACCAATTAACTGAACATTTTTAGAATTGGCGTATGCTTTAAGTTCCATCCATTGATTTTGCATAATGTATTGTAAAAAATAATAATAATCTACGGTTCTTCCAAATTTTAAAACCATATATTTTGTATAGTTTTCAAGCTCTGGATTTTCTTTTTTAAACTTTTCAAAATCTGCATTTGGCTTAAAGTTACGAAATGCTTCTTCATAATACATAACTTTAAATTCATCATAAACAGCTCTATCAGTTATCGGTCTAGTCATAGGCTTTTGTATTAGTCCTTGCTCATATAGCTTATCTAGAGAAATATGATCTTCCTCTAAAGCATAATAACTAGTTGGTGAATAAGGCAAAATTATAGATGAATTAATTGGAAGTAATTCCCAATACTTTATACCATTTTCACTTAAAATATCTATAAATTCATAGGCTTCGTGTCCTACATCTCCTATTCCATAATTACTTGGAAGAGAAAATAGAGACAATAAAATTCCTTTTTCCTTCATTAATAGTCTCCTCTTTAGTGCATTATATCCTAACGTAATTATATCATAGAGATATGCAAGATTTGATATCTATTTCATTACATTTGTATTATTTTTTAGTTAAAAAACAGCAGTTTTTAGGCTGCTGTTTTATATTATTCTACATTTTTACTATTAAATTCTATTACTCTTGGTGTAGATGAATTGATAGTTGCTTTGTCAAGTATTATTGAATTAATGTCTCCTACTGATTCAATTAGTGAGTCTACACTATTTATTTTTCCAGTATCACTAAAATATAGTGTCTTTTTATCAAATTTAACTTTTAGTGATACAGTCTTTTCTTTAGCTGCAGTGTCAAATTCGGGATTTACAAAATCATGAACTATAATATCAACAACAGCTACTTTATCAGCACTTTTTTCTATTGCATCAACATCAACTTGCATAAAGTCTGGTGTTGCTTTTTCTTTTGCAAGTGAGATATTTGCCAATACTTCAGATTTTAAAGCACTTTCTGATAAGTTTCTATAAATATGAACTTCTCCGGATGGATATGTTCTTACATAATCGTTCTCTTTGATTTGAGATAGTTTAATTGTTTGATATGTTCTTCCATTGAAGAATTTTATTTTACTATTACTACTAGTGTTTTCAATAGAATAACAATCATTATTTTTACTATAGAAATAAATTCTATCGCTATCTACGCTATATATTCTTCCACAATATGACGCATCTTTTTCTAATAAAGCTTTTGTTATATCTGATACTTTTGAAGTATACTCACAAATTACAGGTTGAAATTTTACATTTAAATCTGTCTTAAGTGATACCTTTATATTCTTTTCAGATACATCTTTTACTATAGTCCAGTTTAATGCATCAAATGTATAGATTACTTCTTCACCATCTGCTGGTTTAATTCTTAATTCATATTCTCCATATTCATTAGTAATTGCACCATATGCATCAAATTCTACAACAGCATTGTTAACGTTTGTATTTGATACGTTTTGAATAGATGTGTCTTCTTCTACTACACTATTATCATTAGCAGTAGCATTATTCATTAATTTATTATTATAAATATCTGTTATATTAATTTTCTTTAGATTTATTTTTTTGGCAGGTAAGTTTTCTGCTTTTATTTTTTCTTTATATACTTCATTTAAATCAACTTTTGTTGATTCTAGTTCATATACATTAGTTACACCGGGTGTATATGAAAGAGTTGTAGTTTGTGTAATAGCATCATTTGATTTTGTTTCTATTACAATTGAAATCTTCTCATCTGTTGTTTTTAGTTTTGAAAAGAATTGATTCATATTTTCTTCACCAAGAACATCAGTATCTGAAATAGTCATCTTACCATCATTTATTATTGAACTTTCAATAACCTCATCTTTTTCATTTGAAGTATCTTTTCCAAACAATGATGAAACTGCATATACAACTAATAAAACAATAAGTATTGCTACTATAATTAAAATGAAAGAGTGACCTTTTTTAGCATGTTTTCTTTTTCTTTTGCCATCAGGTCTTTCTAGAACTATTTTTTCACTTTCTTTTTCTTGAGGAGGATCATCTGTTAAATCTGCATAAGTAATAGTTGGAACTTCTTCTTTCTCTTCCTCTACTTCAGTAGTTTCTTCTACAGCTTTTGCTTCCTTTAAATCTTCAGTAGTTATTGTAGGAATTACTTCAGTTTTTTCTGAAACTTTAGTAGTTTCTTTTTCAACTTTTTCTGTATTCTCATCATCCTCTGGAGTTGTATCTTTAATATTCTTTATATCTTTCAAACTAGGAATGACTTTAGTAGCATCAAAATCTTCCTTTTCGTTTTTCTCTATTTCTTTATCTTTTTTTTCTATTTCCTTATCGTTTTTCTTTTCTTTGCTCATAATTATGTACTCCTTAAAAAATTCATTTGTGATTATAACACATTTTTTAAATTTGTTAATACCTAATAATGATTATTTTATAACATATTCCCAACCAGGTTGCCAAGCTTTATGCTTTCGCCAATCATTATCAATGGCTTCTTGCCATGTACATCCTTTTGTTATTACATCTAATGCTAGTTGCGGAGCTTTGTGAGC
>AUXO018327702.1_pt1 | contig 12096 bp, 13 predicted proteins | sample 768731 | NCBI WGS metagenome assembly AUXO01 (sample SAMN02715735, study PRJNA202380) | gut metagenome | biome: sheep rumen | host: Ovis aries | place: New Zealand: Palmerston North | reverse complement strand
ATATTTTCAGGAGAGATTTCAAAGCCAATTACCTCTTTTACTTTCTCTCCCTATCATTATGAAAGAATATTACACTGATTAAAACAGTGCTTATCTATTTATAAGTATTTACCTCCCTGAAAAGCGCAAAAACATACATTTCAAAAAAAACAAAGGCCGAGATTTCACATCTGGGCCTTCATCAACCTAATAAAAGGTAACATTAGCATTCATATATAAGGAATTGATGTCTATTCAATTTCACGAATAGACTGCTCAATTTCCCTAGCATAATCTTGGCATTTCTGACTTTCCTTAATCTCTCTCGTTCTCTTTCCCATCCCGTAGTCAATATCCACAACTTTATGAATTCGACAAGGCCAGGGAGCAAGAACGAAGACTTTATCACACAGGAAAGCTAGTTCAGACGGATCATGACTAACAATTATCATGGTAGGATCAAGTTCAGTCCCATACAAGATATTCATTAGTGTATCATGAACTTCGTGCTTAGAAACAATGTCAAGTGCACTGGTAGCTTCATCTAGGAGAAGGATTTGATTTCCCCTAGAGTCTTTATTTCCTGCAGCGGCGAGAATGGAACGGCCGATAGAAATTCTCTGACATTGACCACCACTAAGACCTCCGCCAGGATATGCCCACTTCTGTTCATGTCCACGAAGTCCTAAGATATCAATCATCTTTTCAACGGCCGCCTTTATCTCGCCGTCCTTAACTCCTCTCATCTTAAGTGGAAGAGCAAGGTTATCGTATACAGTCATCCAATCATAGTTGCTGTATCTCTGGAAAATCAAAGGGAAATGGGTTTTATCAGTATAGGGCTGACCATACACCTTAACCTCTCCAGACTGTGGTTTAGATAGTCCAGAGATAATTCTAAGAAGTTGCGATTTACCACAACCCGATGGACCAGCAAAACCAATCACCTGACTTTTTCCAGGAATATCAGGGATTTCTAGATTAAAGTCCTGAAAAAGATTCTTGACTTCATTTCCTACCTTGAATGAAACATTGATATTCTTAAGGTCAAATACATTCTCAGTTCCAGGCTCGTCAGACGTCTCTTTTGCAGTCTCAAATTCAACCCCAGATTCTTGTTTTTTCTGGATTTCTAGTTCTTCACTAAACATTCCCATCTTTATTTCCTCCAAATACTTTTCTTGTTATACTTAAAAGGGAATAAGGCAACATCAAGCTTCTTAAATAGAAAATCTTGAAGTACACCGACAGCTATAATTAAGAATAAACACGCCCAAGCTTCAGGCATATGAGACTGTCTGATTAAGGTATTGATAAGAGAACCAACACCGTTAATTCCTTCGCCAGATTTATAAAGGAGCTCGGCGATAACACAGTAGGAATATGATACACCGGTTAGAGTTATAATTTCCTGACTGACAGTAGATGTTACATAGGGGAAATAGACATATCTAAATTTCTGCCAACTAGTTCCGCCCAGAGTTTCCATAGTCTCAAGGTAAATATTACTGTCGTTGGTTGGATTCTGTAGCTCGTTTACCTTAGATGCCACAGCAGGAAGAATAAATATAATCAATCCGGCTGCTAAGAATGACACCTTCATTCCAAAAGTTAATCCAGCGATAGCAATAAAGACGCCAGAGATAGAAGGGAGAGGTGTATATCTAAGAGCACTAAGATATTTACCTAGGGCCAAGTTAAGAAATGGAATTAAGGACAAAGCAAATCCAACCACTAGGGAGATTAAGATTGCCCAAAAATAAGCCAATAGGTTTAACTTGACTGTAAACCAAAGATTTCCAAAGAGACTATTTTCTGTAATAAGACTAGGATAAGACCCTAAGACATCAAAAGGTCCAGGAAGTATTTTTGTAGGAATTACTTCAAATCTAGCTTCTAACCACCAAAGACCAATTAATAGAATAATCCCTATTGCAGAGATTACAGGAGTTAGCTTTCCAAAATTGCTACTACCTCCAAACTTAAATAAACTACTTAGCTTCATATTCTTTAATTAATCCTATAAGACTTTGCATTCCTCTGACTTTAATACCGCTGTGTCCTTCCCATGAAATACCGCCAGAAAAAGGATAGAACTTGACTTTACATACCCCAACACGAAAAGTAACTGCATATCCATCTATTTTAGCTGAGTATCCAAGTTTCTTTATTTTATTCTGGGCCCATGGAAGAAGAGTTCTAAGCTTTTCTTCTCTTTTCAATTTCCAATCAATTTTCTTTGTCATAGTTGTAAATAAAGGGTGAGCAATATATTTCAACTACCCACCCAAAACAACAGTACGGTTTATTCACTGATCAATAGAAGATCAGTAGTTCTATATCTACTGTCAGAACCAGTAGAACCAGCATCAATTGCGTGTTTCGAACCGTTTCCAACGACAGTAAATTGATTTCTGTCAGCCCCGCATTCTTTCACTAGATAATCTACTACAGCTTGGGCACGTTTCTTTGAAAGAGCCTGATTGGTAGAGGCAGAACCGGTATTATCGGTATTTCCCTCTACTCTGAATCTAGCCCCAGAGAACTGCTTGACGAGAGTTTTAAATTCTCTGTCAATAATAGCTTTTCCGTTATTATCAAGTGCTGCAGAACCAGTCGGGAACTCTATAGTAACTGATTTATTACTGAAGACAGGTGCAGTTTCAAGTCCAGACTTCTGTTCAAATTCAGGACCTTTTTCTGCTGCTTGATTTCCACTGGTAAGGTCGGGTTTTTCAAGAAGAGCCTCGACAACACTAACATCAGAAGCCTTTCTCCAAGACACTGGATTTCGGACGAGACCAAGACCACTATAGGTTCTGGCCATCTTAGAATAGAGTTCATCGCCCTTCATTCCAGTATATTCAGACCTAAGACCAAAGAAATTAGCTTCATCTTCAAGGGTTACATAATAAATATTTTTAGACCCTTCGATAGCAAATTCTTCATCAGTTCCATAAGCCTTAGCAAAATACTTAGCTGCCTGACGGACCGCAGAGACATCAGTATTCATCTTGACATTAGCAGACAAGAGAGCACCAATAAGTTTTTCAAGATTTTCATGATTTGCATCAATGAATTCCTGTTTTGCGATAAGTCCATCACAGATAATGCTAGATGCTTGCTTTGTAGATACCAAGACATGGCCTAGACCAGAATTTACAAGGTCCTGGTCATCTGGCGAAAATACAACGGCAGCATCACAAGCACCTGCCTTAAAAGCAGAAGCAGCATCAAGACCAGACCCGACAACTTTTACATTAACTTTGTCAGGTTCAATGGTAGACTTAAGATTAACCCTATCATAACCGATACCAGAAGTTTCAAGAGTATTGAGAAGAAGTGTATGACTAGCGGTTCCTTCAGAGCATGCTACGACTTTGCCGATGAGGTCTGTAACCTTTTTAATATTCTTTCCGACAACAATTGCATCAGCTCCACGAGACCAGTTACTAAGATTAAAAACTCTTGCATCAGTCATCTCAGAACCTTCACCCATTTCAACCGGAATAGCATCGACAGTGCAATAGATGACATCGATGTTTCCATTTTTAAAAGCCATTCGGCCAGCCTGGAAGTCGTCTTGAATGACAATCTTCATCTTGAGACCATAGTCCTTATAAAGAATACAGTTTTCATTAGGCTCGAGGCCATTATTAAGGTACACGAAAGGAAGGAATCCAGCATAAGTGTTAGTTCCAACGGTGATGTAATCTATTTTCTTAGACTTTCCACCGAAGAGACTACCAGAAGATTCTTTCTTCTCACCATTTGTTGACTTTTCAGAGCCTTTAAAGACTCCTGCGGCATTGAGACCGAGCCCAACACCGGCGGCTATGACTGCAATACCTACAATCTTCACCCAGGGTTTTACTTTTGCCATAATACTATTTGTTTAGTCAAAATAACTTCTTTTCTTATAAACTTCAGAGTTAGGAAGCTTAGTAATCTCTATCTCCTTGGCTTCAGGTTCAGGAAGAGCCTTCCAACGATTTTCATCGAAAATTCCTTCCTGTTTGTCATATTTCTGAAGAATAGCAGTAGCTTTCTCAGAGATAACAGCATTTTCCATATCAGCCTGACCAAGAAGACCATTAGTCTCATCAATCATGTCTTCAATCTCACCTAGATTTAGAGAGATTTCGTTTTCCATGATTTCGACTGCAGTCTCAAAGTTTTCCATCATATCGGGGTCACCATTGAGAGCAGATTTGATAGACCTAAAAGCTTTTCCTTGTGCCTTAAGTTCCTCATACTCATCCTTGAAGAGCTTTACCTTCTCTTCATTGATAGTTACTGAGAATGTGGCATATTGCTGAAGTTTTGTTAGAGCATCCAGCCATTTCTTAGATGTTTCAAGTCGTGCCGTTCTGTCTGCCACTGATTTCTCATATAGAACCAGAAGACCCTCTTTTTGTTTTGCAAAAGCGGTCTGGCCGAGTTTACGGTATTGCTTAATTTCTAAGACGGCATTGTCTCTTTTTTCAGTAACCTCACGCAGCTTTCTTTCATTCTTCTTAATAAGACCACGAACCTGAGCAATATTCTCACCTACCTCTCTGATTCGCTTCTGAAGGTCTTTAATATAGTCTTCCAGAATAGCCACTGGGTCGATTTTGATGAAGAATCCGGTAATTCTTCTCATAATGATGAAATACGCTACTTTAAACGTATTCCAGAACTTCTTAGACGTCAAGATGTACCCAAGAATTCCAATACCGAAAAGCATCAGAATTAGGTAAAGAACATTTGACGCTAGTGAAATCATGATAGGGAGAAGGAGATACAGGAGATATCCGGCACCTGCAATCCCAAGCCCTGCCACTACCATTCCAAGTTTCCCACCGGGTTTTTCCCAGGGAGACTTCTTCGATGAGAACCCTTCGGAACCCATCGGAATTAAACCGTTGTTGTTTTCCATATCTTTTTAATCGTTAAGATATTCTTCAAGTTTCTTTCTGTCAGATTTAAAAACTCCAATGAGATGTTCTAGAGTTTTAATGAAATTTTTACTTTTCTGCTTAAGAGACAGTTCTCTTTCATTAATTGCTGCCTCTCTTTGTTCAAGCTCTAGACTCTTTTTTCTTAGAATTTCTTGCTGACGTTCTAGCTCGACCTTCTCAGTTGCAATTTTTTCTCTCAGTGACGTAACCTGCTCTTGAATTTTTCTATTCAGGTCATCTTTTGCATCTTCTCCCTCAGCCACCATAATTCTTTCATAGTGGTCAATGGATTCAAGGATACGAGCTTTTGTAACTCCGGCCTTAGGGAAAAAGCGTTTCATATTATTGAACGCCTGACGATATCTTTTCTTTTCGTCAGGTTCGGTCGCCACGCTTTCTTTATCCATGGCCGCCTCTTTAAGCTCAAGATAGTCAGGTCCAGGAAGGTCTTCTTGTCTAAGTTTTTCTTCTAGTTTATCAAGAATTCCTTCATCTATTTCCCCATCAGATGAAATTATATCATCTGTCTTAGGAAGCTCTACTTTAGGTTCCTCTGCTATTCTTGGCTCTTTTGCTACCTCATCATCTTTAGAATCTTCAAAGATAGCTTTTTTCAAAACATCTGTAAATTTTCCCATACTGTTTTTATTTAATTCATAAGTAAGGAAATAAAGAGTTGAAGGATAATACCAACAACTCTCTTTAATTATCTTTAAGGCTTAGTAATTCCTAGCTCTATGAATGCTCTCTTAAGTTCTTCCTCAGAGCCCATATGTTTTCCGAGGTCATCAGAAATCTTAACACACTGGCTCCAAGACTCTCTAGAACTAATTCTGCATTCTCTAAGCTTCATCACAATATTACTGGGCTTAACTCCAGGGACATCAGACGTAAGATTTCCACCGATTCCAAAACTAGCCCCAATTCTATCTCCGCAGTATTGTTTGAGTGCCAGAGCTTTAGGGAAGTCTAGAGAATTTGAGAAAATCAAGGTCTTCTGTCTAGGGTCGATACCAAGCTCCTGATACCTCTTGATTGCCTGGTCTGCAATAGAATATTCATCACCTGAATCAATTCGAAGGGATGAGAACAGAGCAGCATGTTTTCTAGATAAGTTCTTAAAGAAAGCATCACAGGTAAAGGTATCGATGAGCATAGTACCTAATTCAATGCCAAATACATTGGACCACTGTTCCATGATAGTATAGTTAGCCATTCTATATCCATACCAAGCTCCAGCAGCCATAATAAGCTCATGTGCCAAAGTTCCAGTAGGTTTCATATGATATACATAAGCAAACCATACATTAGAAGTTCCTACACAATACTTAGCTTCTCTCTTACAGACATCTGTAATATGAGCTTCGACGGCACCACTAAATCTTCTTCTCATGCCAAAGATAGAAAACTTAAGTCCATTATCATTTGAGAGCTTAATTTTTCTTTTCAGTGCCTCAGTAATCCCGACGATATCAAGACCAACTATATTCCCTTCTAGGTCATTCTTAATCTCAGAAACCATAGCAAGGAGAGGAACTTCCCAGAATGTAATCTGATAAAGGTATCCTGTGGCAGAGATATGAAGGTGGTGTTCTTTATCCAGGCTTACAGATACAGCCGAAGATGAGAACTGAAAACCGCGATACCATTCCCAAAAGAATCTAGGAATATATGGGATATTTTTTACAGCCCACTCAAATTCTTCGTCTGTTAATTTCAGCTTGGTAAATGAGTCGATTTCCGCTCTAAGCCTCTCTACAAACTCTTCTGTATATTCTAAGTTATTCCTATCATGAAAGACAAAAGTACCCTCTGCTTCAGGATATTTCATCATATAAAAATAACTCATTGAAAATTTGTACAGGTCATTTTCTAATTTTGATCTAATAAATCCCATAATAATATCTAATTTTAATTTTCATAAGTAAGGAAATAAAGGAAGGATCTAATTGTCCTTCCTAAATTTCAATCTCTGGAACTATAGCTCTTGTTGTATTTATAAGCTCTAGTAGATCCTTAAGGTTTTTATTTGCTAATTCTTCGGTTGAATAAACTTTAGAACATATAAAAGTGTCATTTTCTATCTTAATTACAAAATAGTAACCATAGATAGTATCTATAGTCTCATTTTCATACCCATAAAAATCATCTGGTAGGTGCATATCATTATCTTCCAAATCAGGGTCTATTCTATGATAATCTAGGGTATGCTTAATAATTCTTTCTATTATATTTTTTTCTGATTTATAATCACTCTTTACTTTAAGATTTTTAAAATTTCCAAATGTTGACTCTACTAAATGAGATTTGGCAACACGATACCGCCTGTTTGTAAGCGGAATAACACTAGAAACTCTTTCTATCTTAAATACGTCAACAGGCATTCTATTAAGTATTATATACATATCAATAGTAAGGAAATAAAACAGTCAGGAAATTCCCAACTGTTCTATCTTTTTTTTTACATGACCCTAGCACCAAATTGTTCTACTGCATCCTGAAATACTTTGTTCATTTCAGAATTAGGGTCTATACTTGCCATACCGGGTTCATAGAATACTAATTTATTCCTATAGTATTCTTCACCATATCTAAGCATGTCCATCACAGTATTAGCCACACAGACATCCTTTGCAAAACCACAAACGATAATCTCATCATACTCAGAGAAAATATCAATGTCTGCATAAGGCCTGTAATCTTCATACCCTGGAGCAGAAGTGAATAATGAGAAAGCTTCAAAGAAAGGATTCTCTCCCTTCTGGTAATATTCAGCAAACTCTATAGGGTCTTTTTGAATCTCCCAGGAATGAATAGCCTCAGTAAGAACCTCAGGAATAGCCCAACCTAATGTTCCTATAAGACAGTGCTCAGGCCAGATTGTAAGCTCCCCAATAGACTTAACATAATCTCTGCCAGTTTCATAGTAGGTTTCATTGGCAGGGACATATTTTCTATCTTCTATGTCTTTGGAAGTAATTTTTGTAAATGGCTTTGGTTCAGGGGTCCAAAATTTAGGATGTGCAATATGGAATTTGTGATGAGTGTCCATAGTTACAGCAATCCCACTAAGTTCATTCCCATGGTCCTTAATAAATTTGGCTATATTTTTTACAGCTTCAGGAGAACCAGGAACAAACAGAGAACCTTTTGAATCCACAAAATCATTCTGTGGGTCAATAATCAAAAGTAAAGTATTCTTCATATCTTTATAAAATTAATGAGCTAGGTTTTGTTTCCCTAGCCCTTTTAAAACTATTCTTCTGTCTTACCCTTTTCTTCCCAAATAATTTCATCGGCAGCAACTTTTTCAGCCTTTGCCATGAAACTTGAGAAAGATCCGTTGTAGAAATCGAGAAGCTTTGCCATCCTAGCTTTGAGTGCCTTAGAATGTTTTTCAAAGGCCTTCTTTTCAGCTCTAACCCGGGACACTCTCTGACCAAGGGTATAACTGAAAACTTCTTCGTCGCGCTCATCACAGACAGCCTTTCCGACAGTCTTAATAACGGCGCCAGAAGGATAGGTGACAAATTCCTCAGTTCCAGCAGATAGATCTCTAAAAATACCCATAGGAACAGTAAGTCTGGATTCGATTTCGCACTTTACAACGATTCTTTTTCTTCCATCCTCCTTATCCACATAGGAATACTGGGTAAACTTTGGCTCTCCAAAAGAAATCTTGGGCTCATTTCTGTCTGCAAGAATCTTAACGAAAGCATAGTCAGTCTTCGGGGCATCTGTCGTTACCTCGTTCACTACTTCATTAGTTTCATTAATTGGATCCATAATAACTAGTATTTTAAATTCATATATAAGAAATTGAGAGGACAAAAATAAAGGGGTATTATCACAACAACCCTTTATTAAAATGCCTAAAGAAAGATTTATTAATAGTCATATATAAGGAATTTAGGGATGAAAAAAAAATAATAGTCTTTAGGTTTTATAAAAAGGGGCCGGTTTGTGTCATGATCTTATATGTAGATTTAAGATATCCGGCCCCTCGTTGTTGTGTGTACTAAAACCTAAACCTACATATATAAGGTTTTAAGGGGTTTAAAGAGGTGTTATTTCTTTTTCTTGAAGTATTTGCTATAATCACGAATATATGGCTTTTTGGTCAGTAGTTCAGTTCTACATGAAGCAATTGTCCAGAAAATAGCAAAGAAAGTTCCTAAAAACTTCATCCAGGTTCCTTCAAGTGCGACCAAAGAAAAACACCCATACATAACTAAACCACTAAGGATTAGCCAAATAAGATGTCCAATTGTTTTCTTTTTCATAATAATAATGTTTTAGGGTTTAAAAGAAAGGGAGATAACCAATTTCCCACAAAGTTATCTCCCACGTTGTCTCGCCATAAGCACTTATTGAAACGTGCTAAACCGGAAATGATAAAGTAAGGCGAGACTTTAATTGTAATTCATTAATAAGGATTTGAGGGCATTGTATCCCCAAAACCTTACTTTTGAATAATATGATAATTACAGGAGTTGTAATAAGTTTTAATAAGTTTATATTTGGACATCCTGAATACTGGTATACACTTATAGTACCCGACGGATATCATGCTACCCCAGCAGACTATAAAATATGGAGGGAAACTGAAAATTCAGGGAAGGAATTTATATTGGTAAATGTATCAAGACATGATATTAATACTAAAGAATTATATTATTTAGAAGAGATAAGAATGATTGTGCCAGATTATATTGCAGATTTATATGAGGACCTAGAAATTCAAATCCCTAAAGAAAAATCACTAATAACTTATACTTTCTTACCAGATGAAGATTTTGGATAATAAAAAAGACTACTACGACTATGTTAGTGGGATATATGGAATAGACACTGAAGTAGTATATGATAGAAGAGGGTCGATTGTAGCTAAAAGTCAGGTTGAAGGATATGGAATAAGACCACTTTCTTCAACAGACAGGAGAAGTTGGTATCTTAGAGTTATAGCAGGCGAAAAGAGTTGGCCATTTATTATTGAACCAGAAGATGGTGGTGGATATAAAATCTCAGTATATAACTCTGAAGATATATTTCAAATGAACAGGGATTACTATAGAAGATATCCCTGGATGCTGCCCTATAATCCTTTTCCTGACCCTATCCAAAGCCCACATCATCATATAGACCACTTTAAGAATATCTACGAAGAAATAAAGCCATCAAGAGAATATCCGCTTATCCTTGAATATTCGATGTGTAGTGGGAGTGATGGGTGGACAATGATTAAGAACCCAATACTTTCCGGCCTTCCAGTTGTGTCATATATACCGGCTGAGGAAATATGGCAGGCTATCTATGATTATCTAATTAAACTTAAGGAGCCGGAAATTATTGACACTAGGACAGACGAAGAAAAGGCCGAAAGTCATGGGTTCGATAGGAAGACTAGTTTTAGAAAAGATAAAGAAAATGACAAAAGAAGAAAAAGCTAGAAAATTTAGCCCAAAGCCGTATGCACTGCTTGAAAATGGCTATCCTGTCGGAACATATGAATCACACAAAAGAGCTAAGGCAGCAAAACATAAAGCAATAGTCGAGGCTTATAGGAACATGCTCGATCTTGAATATACTATAGTGCCATTATGAAAAAAAAAGAAGAAGGATTTATTTTCCTTCTTTTATTTTTTTTTTGATGGTAAATAAAGAGGGCCCATAATCTCCCGACTAAAACCCTCTTCTTTCTCTTTAATTCTCCCAATTTATGGCAATTCAAATTCATATATAAGGAAATAGAGGGATAAAAAAAAGAACGCCTATTTGTTGTTCTTGGCGTTCCTCTTCATAAGGTTCCCGGCCAAAGCCATCATGGTCAGGGTCAGGAGGGCAAGGCCTCCAAAGATGGCTATAATTTTGATTAGCCACCCAAAGAAAACTAATATCTCTGTCATAATTAAAAATGTAGAGGACTTTAACCTTTTAAATCTTCTTTAGGTATTCTCTACATATATAAGGCTTTGAAGGGATATAGAAGGGAATAAAAAGTCAAGGGTATTATCACAACAACCTTGACTTAACCTTTCTTGAAAGAGGACGATTTTTATTCACACATAAGGAAATAAAGGGATGAGATTAAAATAGGGCATATCATCACGACAGGCCCTATCAACAACACTAAAACAATTTATATGACTTATAGATTATAGATTCATATATAAGGAAATAGAAGGAACAAAAAACGGAAGAGGCATCACACCCGTTCCGTTTCATTCTAAATAACCAAAATAAATAGTCATATATAAGGTTTTAGGACTCTCTTAAAATCTGTGCCTATGCGTAGCCGGGTATAGGAGATTAGGGAGCCTTCCAGTGTCTAAATTTTCTTATAATCAAGCATAGTGGACCGGCCTTCCCCCTCCGGTGCCACAATCTTCGCTAACGCTTGATTGAACCCCGGCCACTATGCTTCTCGCTACCAATCCCTACATCTTCCTTACGGAACGTGGGGCCCCAGCCCCCACTAGATGCTTAACGGGATTGTTCGCTTCGCGTGTTGAATAGATACTAGATTTTCTCTTTCTAATGTGATACTTTTTTTAATACAGGTGCTCATATAAGGGTATCTACTTTAAATAGGAACTGAAAGTATCGATTTTGCGTATATCTCAGTCCTATAGCCTTACTGATGAGGTGAAGACACTGGAAGCTCCTTTCGCTGGAGCTTCCTGGTATCAAGTTATGAAAATAATTATAATATATGAATAAAATATTAATAAAAGTACCAGGTAATATTAGGTATATTACTGAATGGTCTGATTTTCTGGATAATATAAAAATTGTTCCTTGTATTATAGATAAAAAATTAACAGGTTGTGGATTTACTGAATGGTGTATATCTAACAACCTTAATGTTATCCTTTGCAGCCCTAGAAGAGTTCTACTAGAAAGTAAAGAAGAATATCACCAAAATGAAGTTTTATATGCTAGAAATGAACTAGAAGCTGGAATTAGTTATGACAAAAATCTTGTTGGAAAAACTGCTACCTCTACAGAAAAATTTCCAGAAGGAGGTTTAATTAGTATTGACCAGGAAGAAACAAAAAGAAGAATTAAGATATATAAGTCTCAAGTTAAATCTTGGGCTTTGGGTCACTTCGGAAGTCAAAAACCATGTAAAATTCTAGTTACATATGATTCATTTAGGTTAGTTAAAGAAGCA
>AUXO017728134.1_pt1 | contig 12096 bp, 8 predicted proteins | sample 768731 | NCBI WGS metagenome assembly AUXO01 (sample SAMN02715735, study PRJNA202380) | gut metagenome | biome: sheep rumen | host: Ovis aries | place: New Zealand: Palmerston North | reverse complement strand
TTTTCAATGCAAAAAATTTATATGGCTTGACCAATGTCAAGACACAAAGAGAATATACATTATATTATATATAAGTATCACTCTGTTGTCACCGTCTCATCAGGAGCTTTGTCTATAAGATCCATAAACTGATCAAGTTTCGGAGTAATGATTATCTGCGTTCTGCGATTGCGTAGTTTTGCAGCCTCGGTATCATTCTTCGTCAAAGGATTGTATTCGCCACGTCCACCGGCAGTAAGACGTTTCGGATCCACGCCATAATCGTTCTGCAGGGCCTGTACTACACTTGATGCACGCAGACAAGAGAGGTCCCAGTTGTTACGTATGTTTTCGCGTGAAATGGGTACGTTATCAGTATTTCCCTCGATAAGCACATCGTAGTCCTTGTAGTCCTTAATAATCTTTGCGATCTTACTAAGGGTTTCCGCAGCACGACCGTTAATCTCGTATGAGCCACTCTTATATAGCATGTTGTCGGCAAGAGAAATATATACTACTCCTTTGAGTACCTGGACATCTACTTCTTTTAGTTCTTCTTTTGACAGCGAACGCGTAAGGTTGTTCGTCAGCACCATATTCAGAGAGTCGCTTTTGCTTTTTACCTCAACAAGATGTCGAATATACTGATTGGACTCATTTATTTGGTCAACCAGTTTCTCAATACTGATATTGTTCTGACTTGCATTGCTCAAACTTTTGTCGAGCGACGACTGTAGGGCGGCTGCCGTTGCCTGCTGCGATTTCAGTTGCGACTCTAAGCTCTGCAGCCTTGCATTCTTTGCTGCAAGATCTTCCTTGGTGCTCTGATAATTTGAACTCAGCTCCTTATAGTCGGCACTCAGCCTTTGATTCTCATTTTGGCATTCCACCAATGCTTTCTTGCTTACACAGCTTGTTATCATCATGCCAACAGCAAGCATACCTAAAAATAAAACACGTTTTTTCATAATAATCAAAATTAAATGTTATTCAAATACAAATTCTTATGCAAATTTACAATAATGACGCCAAAGAACATAAAAAGTCAAAAAGAATTAGTGTATTTTAAGTGACTTTTTGCGTTTTTTCGATTTTTTGTGCTACCTTTGCCCACAGAAATAAATAAAGAAATAAAAAACGAAGACATGATTTTCTTTTTCACGACCCCACAAAAGAGCGTTATCGCCACTCAAATTGACCATCAGTTAACGCGAGACGAAATCAACGAATTATGCTGGCTATACGGCAATGCAAAATTGTCTGAAGCAGACACGATGGAAGGATTCTTCATTGGTCCACGCAGAGAAATGATTAGTCCCTGGAGTACTAATGCAGTAGAAATCACCCAAAACATGAGTCTGAAAGGCATTAACCGCATTGAAGAATACTTTCCCGTCGAAAGCGAAGACGCCGATTACGATCCAATGCTTCAGCGCATGTATAAAGGGTTGAATCAGGACATTTTCACTGTTAACATCAAACCAGAGCCAATAAAACACATTGAGAATCTGGAAGAATACAATGAGCAGGAAGGGCTGGCGCTCTCTCCGGAAGAGATAGAATACCTGCACAAAATAGAAAAAGAAAATGGTCGTCCACTGACAGACTCTGAGATATTCGGCTTTGCCCAAATAAACTCAGAGCATTGCCGCCACAAAATTTTCGGCGGTACGTTTATCATTGACGGGAAAAAACAGGAATCGAGCCTTTTCGCCATGATTAAAAAGACTACCAACGAGAATCCCAACAAGATACTGTCGGCTTATAAAGACAATGTAGCATTTGCCCAAGGGCCGATAGTAGAGCAGTTTGCGCCTGCCAATCAAAGCACAAGCGACTGGTTCCGTACGAAAGAGATTGCAAGCGTTATTTCACTGAAGGCTGAAACTCACAACTTCCCCACGACTGTAGAGCCATTCAACGGTGCCGCCACGGGAACCGGGGGCGAAATCCGCGACCGCATGGGAGGTGGTGTCGGCTCATGGCCCATTGCAGGCACTGCAGTCTATATGACCGCATATCCCCGTCTTTGTGAGGCTTCGTCTGTAAACGAGAAAGACCAAACAACAAATGGCACATCAGCCGTCGGAAGAGACTGGGAAAACATTCTGCCCGTTCGCAAGTGGCTATATCAAACTCCAGAGCAGATTCTCATCAAAGCCTCTAACGGAGCGAGCGATTTCGGCAACAAGTTCGGCCAGCCACTCATCTGCGGCTCCGTCTTGACATTTGAGCACCAAGAAGCATTTGACGATTTGGGAGTTTCGCCATCGGACGATTCATCCGACAATAAAGAAATAGAACGGTCAAGCATTCCAGTCAAATACGCCTACGACAAGGTTATCATGCTTGCCGGCGGTGTCGGCTACGGCACCAAGCGCGACTGTCTGAAGAAAAAGCCTCAGAAAGGCAACAAGGTTGTTGTTGTAGGAGGCGACAACTATCGCATTGGTCTTGGTGGCGGCAGTGTTTCCTCTGTTGATACCGGCCGTTACAGCAATGGCATAGAGTTGAATGCCGTTCAGCGTGCGAATCCGGAAATGCAGAAACGAGCTTACAATTTGGTACGTGCGCTATGCGAAGAAGACGTCAACCCTGTTGTGTCAATCCACGACCACGGCAGCGCCGGTCATCTGAACTGTCTCTCCGAACTTGTAGAAGAATGCGGTGGCGAGATTGACATGACCAAGCTTCCTATTGGCGACAAGACGCTCTCTGCCAAGGAAATTATTGCCAACGAAAGCCAGGAGCGCATGGGTCTGCTAATCGACGAAAAGCACATAGAACATGTTCGCCAGATAGCAGAACGCGAGCGTGCTCCACTATATGTAGTAGGCGAAACCACCGGTGATGCTCATTTCTCATTCATTCAGGGCGACGGTGTAAAGCCATTCGACCTCGATGTAGCCCAGATGTTCGGGCACTCCCCGAAAACCGTAATGGTAGATAAAACCGTTAAGCGGAAATACGAGGACGTAACTTATACCAAGGACAAGATTGACGAATATCTGGAGCGCGTGCTTCAATTGGAAGCTGTTGCCTGCAAAGATTGGCTGACAAATAAGGTTGACCGTTCTGTCACGGGGAAAATAGCCCGTCAGCAATGTCAGGGCGAGTTACAACTGCCGTTGAGCGACTGTGGTGTTGTAGCTTTGGACTATCGCGGCAGAAAAGGCATTGCCACGGCTCTCGGTCACGCGCCACAAGCAGGGTTAGCATCACCTGAGGCTGGCAGTGTGCTATCAGTTGCCGAAGCACTGACAAATATTGTCTGGGCTCCACTTGCCGATGGTCTTGGCTCCGTAAGTCTTTCTGCCAATTGGATGTGGCCATGCCGCAGTCAAGAAGGTGAAGATGCTCGCCTGTATGCCGGCGTAAAGGCTCTGAGCGATTTTTGCTGCGACCTCCACATCAATGTTCCCACAGGAAAAGATTCATTATCGCTGACACAGCAATACCCCAATGGTGAAAAGATCATTTCACCGGGAACTGTTATCGTGAGTGCCGGCGGTGAGGTGAGCGATATTCGTAAAGTGATATCGCCAGTCCTGGTTAACGACAAGAACGCCTCTATTTATCACATTGATTTTTCCTTCGACGAGCTGCATCTTGGCGGCAGTGCATTTGCACAAAGTTTAGGAAAGGTAGGCAGTGACGTTCCTACTATTAAGAACAGCGACTATTTCGCCGATGCGTTCAATGCCATTCAGGAGCTTATTAGCAAAGGCTGGATAATGGCAGGTCACGACATAAGTGCTGGAGGTCTTATTACTACTCTGCTTGAGATGACTTTCGCTAACCGCGAGGGAGGCATACATATCAACCTTCACGACTTGGGTGGCAACGACATAGTTAAAATACTGTTTGCAGAAAACCCTGGTGTCATCGTTGAAATTTCCGACAGTCATAAGATAGAATTCCGCAAGTTTATGGAACAGCATGGCATAGGCTATGCAAAGATTGGCTACCCCATGCCTGGAGAGCGCAGGCTCATTGTGAAGAAAGACAACTGGGAACATTCTTTCGACATAGACAATCTCCGTGACATCTGGTACAAAACCAGCTATCTGCTCGATCAGAAACAAAGCTTCAACGGCAAGGCCAAAGAGCGTTTCGCTAACTACAAGCTACAGCCATTGGAGATTAAGTTCAACAAAGAGTTCACTGGACGGCTCTCCCAATATGGTCTTTCTGTTACGCATGAGTTTTCGCCCGAACGACCAAAAGCAGCGATTATCCGTGAAAAAGGCACCAATGGCGAGCGTGAAATGGCTTACTCGCTTTATTTGGCTGGTTTCGATGTGAAGGATGTGATGATGACCGATCTCATCACAGGTCGCGAGACTCTCGACGAGGTGAACATGATTGTATTCTGTGGCGGTTTCTCAAATAGTGATGTCCTCGGCTCCGCAAAAGGCTGGGCAGGTGCATTTCTCTTCAATACCAAGGCGAAAGAAGCCCTCGACCGTTTCTATGCTCGTGAAGACACACTCTCGCTGGGTATCTGCAATGGATGCCAGTTGATGGTTGAATTGGGATTAATTGACAACGGGCAATCTACAATTGACAAGCAAAAATCACGTACCCGTATGCTGCATAACGATAGCCACAAGTTCGAGAGCGCGTTTATCTCATTGGCCATACCCGACAACAACAGCGTGATGTTCAAGAGTCTAAGTGGGAACAAACTTGGCATCTGGGTTGCCCATGGCGAAGGTAAATTCTCACTACCCGACGAAGAAAGCAGATATAATATTGTTGCAAAATACAACTACCACGATTATCCAGCCAACCCCAACGGCAGCGACTACGACGTAGCAGGAATCTGCTCTGCCGACGGACGTCATCTTGCGATGATGCCACACTTGGAACGAGCAATCTTCCCATGGCAATGCGCATGGTATCCAGAACGCCGTCGGATGGACGAGGTGACACCATGGATAGAAGCATTCGTTAATGCCCGCAAATGGATAGAGGAAAAACTGAAGAATTGAAATCGAAAACTTTTTATTGGGAAGCGTTCAAAACATTCTTCCGTATCGGACTATTCACTCTCGGAGGTGGATATGCCATGATTCCACTGATTGAAGACGAAGTGGTTGAGCGCCACAAATGGGTGGCGAAAGAAGAAATGCTTGACTTGATAGCCATAGCCCAGAGTTGTCCTGGTGTCTTTGCCATAAATATAAGCATATTCGTAGGATATAAATTGCAAGGGAAGAGCGGAGCCATAGCCACAGCTCTTGGCACTGCCCTCCCTTCTTTCCTCATCATTCTCGCCATCGCCATGTTCTTCCACCAGTTTGAGGACAACAAAGTGATAGTTGCTATTTTCCGAGGCATCCGGCCTGCTGTGGTTGCTCTTATAGCTGTTCCAACTTTTAATCTTGGTAAGGAAGCGCAACTGAACAAGTACACCCTTTGGATTCCCGTAGCATGTGCTCTGGCCATATGGCTTCTTGGCATTTCGCCTATATACATTATTTTAATGGCTGGCATTGGAGGTTTCGCCTATGGGAAATTAAGAGTTAAGAATTAAGAACAAATGATCTACCTATACTTATTTCTTACATTTTTCGAGATTGGTCTTTTCGGATTTGGCGGCGGCTATGGAATGCTGTCGCTCATTCAGCATGAGACAGTAGAACACTGGCACTGGCTTACCAATGCCGAGTTCACCGACATCGTAGCTATTTCTCAGATGACACCTGGTCCTGTAGGCATCAACTCGGCAACCTACTGCGGATATACTGCAATAAAAAATGCCGGCTATTCAATCCCCATGTCAATCTTAGGCAGTGTCACTGCTACCTTTGCACTGATGTTGCCATCGTTCATATTGATGATTCTTATCAGTTGGATGTTCATGCGATATATGAAGGCTCCCATGATGCAGTCTATATTTGAAGCCCTACGCCCCGCAGTGGTAGGACTGCTTGCAGCAGCCACTCTGCTATTAATGACAAGCGACAACTTTTCCACTCCAACTGAAAATATCTGGCAATTTATTGTCAGTTGTTTCTTATTTGCCTCAACATTCATAGGTACTTTTTGGCTGAAGATAAACCCAATAAGAATGATTGTCTTTTGCGGAATAGCAGGACTGCTTTTGCTATATTAGGATTACAAAAATGTGACATTATTTGTACCATAAAAGCGAAAAAAAATCAAATTGCAACCCCCATTGTAAAAAAACCGGGATTTTTCTTTGCCGATTCAAGAAAAAAAACTATATTTGCGTTGCAACAATAACAAAATGAAACTTTAAGAATTATTACTATGAACGTAGAAAAAATCATGCAAGACTTGGAGCGCAAGCATCCGGGTGAGTCTGAGTACCTACAGGCAGTAAGAGAAGTACTTGTTTCAATAGAGGATGTATATAACAGTCACCCCGAGTTTGAAAGAGCAAAACTGATTGAAAGGATAGTTGAACCCGAACGTATCATCACTTTCCGTGTACCTTGGGTAGATGACAAAGGGGAAGTTCATGTAAACATAGGTTACCGTGTGCAGTTCAATAGTGCAATTGGTCCGTACAAGGGTGGATTACGCTTCCATCCTTCCGTGAATCTCAGCATACTAAAGTTTCTCGGCTTCGAGCAAACCTTCAAGAACTCGCTCACCACATTGCCCATGGGCGGAGGCAAGGGCGGTGCCGACTTCAGCATTCGAGGACGCAGCGACCAAGAGGTGATGCGCTTCTGCCAGTCGTTCATGAACGAGCTTTACCGTCACATAGGCCCTGACGAGGATATACCGGCAGGAGACATTGGCGTAGGAGCCAGAGAAATAGGTTATTTGTTCGGGCAATATAAGCGTCTGAAAAAAGAATGGACCGGAGTTCTTACGGGCAAGGGTTTGGAATGGGGCGGTTCGCGCATTCGTCCTGAAGCAACAGGATATGGTGCACTCTACTTCGTAAACCAGATGCTTAATACCCACGGTCATAACATCAAAGGCAAGACTATTGCCATCAGCGGCTTTGGCAACGTAGCATGGGGTGCGGCCAAGAAAGCGACAGAACTGGGGGCAAAAGTCGTTACTATCAGCGGACCAGACGGCTACATCTACGATCCTGAAGGTCTTAATGACGAGAAGATAGAGTATATGTTAGAACTGCGAGCCAGCGGCAACGACGTGTGTGCTCCATACGCTGACGAGTTCCCCAGTTCGACATTCTATCCAGGCAAGAAGCCTTGGGAAGTTAAGTGCGACATTGCATTGCCTTGCGCCACACAGAACGAACTCAACGGCGACGATGCAGACCTTCTTCTTGCCAACAAGCCCCTTTGCGTAGCTGAAGTTAGCAATATGGGATGTACAACTGAAGCTGTTGAAAAGTTTATTACCGCCAGGCAGTTATTTGCACCAGGTAAGGCAGTCAATGCCGGAGGTGTTGCGACCTCGGGCCTTGAAATGACTCAGAATTCAATGCGTTTGAGTTGGAGTGCCGCCGAAGTTGACGAGAAGCTGCATTACATAATGCATTCAATTCACGAACAGTGTGTGAAATACGGCAAACAGAGTGACGGATACATCGACTACGTCAAAGGTGCCAACATCGCAGGCTTCATGAAGGTTGCCAATGCAATGATGGCGCAGGGCATCGTCTAATGGTTGGGGGGGGGTACTCCCCCAACCTATATAAATGAGTAGCGGTGAAGAAGTTTTTATATTATAAATTCCCAAAAATGGCACAACGATTCCGACTACGGATTCATTGTTTTTCCGTTATTCTCTGTTTGTTGTCATTTGGCGATGTTGTTGCTCAGGTACAAAAGGGCAGGGCCACCTACTATTCCAAGCGAGCAACTGGAAGTCGTACCAGCAGCGGCATACGCTTGCATCACGACTCTCTCACGTGCGCCCATCGCAAATGGCCTTTCGGCACAATGCTTCGCGTAAAGAATCCTGTCAATGGAAAGGAGGTGATTGTGAAAGTAATCGACCGCGGCCCGTTTGTCAAAGGCCGTATCATCGACCTGTCGTGGCGAGCAGCTAAGGAACTGGGTATATTATCCCAAGGAGTAGCAATGGTAGAAGTAACCCCCATTGCCAGTATAGAAATTCCAAAGAAGAATGATAGCGCCATAGAGATTCCAGAACTGGAGCTTGAAACGAACGACATTCTTAATGGTACAACTCCTATATGGCAGGAGAAATCGGACACCCTACACAATACTTCACATCAATAAGCCTGCGCTTTCTTAAATGTCACTATCGGCAATTCCTTCACCAGTGATGTATAGACCGTTTCAGTTCTAATATCGTTATCACACCGGCACACCCTTCATGAACGGCAGTGTGAGAGCTTGCTTCAGAATGTTCTCGGCGAGAACAATATTCTCCTGCTTTCTGCCATTCAGAATATCAAACATAAAAGTAATGCCCGGGCGTCCTTTTCCTTGTTTCAACACATAGATACAGCACAAATTCATCACTCCTATTGTTTCGGCTACGATGTCCAGGTCGGTTGTAGCGAGTTGTGAGATAGCCAAGCTGTATGCATCATCCGAATAATTGTCAATCAGACGTTGCACATCACCTAATGTCTCCATACCAATAGCCTGCATAACAAGCAGATATGGCATAATCGGTGTAGGGAACAGCTCAGCTTGGTTTACAGCCGCAATACGCTGGTTCAACCGATCAAATGGCCGGGTCTGCAGGTAACTGCGGAAACTGTCATCGTTAAGCGACACTTCGTCAAGATGTCCCGACTCCACTAATTGTTGCATCTGCCGACGATATTCGGTGAGAGTTGTACGCAGACGGCTAAACTCGTCATCGATCAGTTCAATCATACCTGCCAGACGATTAAACTGTCGTCTGTATTCCGGCGGCATCTTCACTGCACCCTTGTATCCCACGTCATGTTCTATCGTACTCCACACATGCTGCAGTGCCGTTCGCATCTGTATTTCAAAGCGTAGGTTGGTAATCAACGGCTCTTCCGGGTCGGCGACCTGTTGCGGCAGTCGGCAAATATAGTGTAGCGAGTTGTAACCGAAACTGTCTAGACTGTGCTGCTTACGTTTATCTACCGAGTCGTCCCAATCAACGTTGAATATCTGTTTCACTACAACGGCAACCTTGTCAACATCATCTGTATAGAAGGTTATCACTCGGATTCCCACAATATCCGTGACATCGTCGAGCGAATGATATTTGGCTCCTTTCAACTCCAGTTTACCCATAAGCGACCGTTCTTCTTTCACGCGGTGCTCAATGGCCGTGACATAAATCCCCTGGCGTTTCAGGGTGTTGTTCAATATGTCAAATGCTGTCTGTTCAATCCTAGAATATACATCGTGGCGCTCACGATATTGTTGCATCAGAAATTCTCCGTGGGCATCAAGCTGAAAATCTTTATTCATACCTTAAGAATTTTTATTTTATTACGGGTACAAAGGTAATAAAAAGTATGCAAAACCACAAAGGAATACGAAGAATATTATAATCTTTTTATAAGCAAAAATTTGGCAGATTGCGATAATCTTTGTACCTTTGCTGCCGATTTACAAAAGTTGCACATCAAGGGGTGCTGGCATTTGCCGGCTGAGATGATACCCTCGAAACCTGATACGGGTAATTCCGACGTAGGGATGATAGGATTACAGATCAACAATGCCCCCTTTTTGAAGAAAATTAGCAATAAAAACGAGAAAAGGGATGAAAAAGTTTTTTTCTTTTGCAGTTGCTGCAATGATGGCAGCAAACGTTCAGGGAATCGAGCCTTTCGACTCACTGAAAAGTGTGGAACTACAAGATGTACAGGTGACTTCGACCCGTGCCTCAAAACAAACACCGATGGCATTCACCGACATGAAGCGAGATGCCATCAAGAGCGTCAATTACGGTCAGGACGTGCCATACCTGCTGTCGCTGACTCCGAGTATTACAATGACAAGCGATGCCGGCAACGGCATCGGCTACACGTCTCTACGCGTGCGCGGCACCGACCCTTCGCGCATTAACATCACCGCCAACGGTGTTCCGCTAAACGACCCCGTAAGCTCAACAGTGTTTTGGGTTAATATGGGCGATTTTGCCAGCTCTGTACAGTCAATGCAGATTCAGCGCGGCGTAGGCACATCAACGAACGGTTCGGGTGCTTTTGGAGCCACGCTAAACATGCAGACTGAGAATATAGGCCTCACGCCTTACTTCAGCATCGACCTTAGCAGCGGCAGCTACTACAGCCACAAGGAGACTCTTCGTTTCGGAAGTGGAATGATAAAAGGTCACTGGGGCATACAGGGGCGGCTCTCAAACATCGGCTCGAAGGGGTACCTTGACCGTGCTTCTACAAAACTCAACTCGTATTTCATTCAAGCAGGATACTTCGGCAACAACACCTCGGTGAAGTTCATTACATGGAATGGAATCGAGGAAACGTACCATGCTTGGAACTACACGTCCAAATATGAACAGTCTCTCTACGGACGCCGTTATAACTCATGCGGCGAATACTATGATGCCGACGGAATTCGCCGATACTACGATGGACAGACCGACAACTACCACCAGCAGAATTATCAACTTCTTTGGAACCAGATTCTCTCCAATACACTTAGCATGAATATTACCCTTCACTACACCAAGGGCAAGGGGTATTACGAGCAGTACATCGTCCCTGTTAACCTCTGGAAAACATGGGCAGACTACGGAATAGGTGATGAAAGCATCACAAACGACCTTATAAGTCAGGACAAGATGGACAACGACTTTTTCGGAGCCATCGCTTCGCTGAACTATAACGACCGAAAACGCCTTCAGGCTACATTCGGAGGCGGCTGGAACCGCTACGACGGCGACTACTTTGGCCGAATCATCTGGGCTCAGACGGCCGGCACCGATGTAATGCTCACACCAAATTACGAGAACTATCGTAACAACAACATCAAGAACGACTTCAATATCTACGCCAAGGCCAGCTACGTGTTTGCAACAGGTTTTAACGCCTTCGTCGATTTGCAATACCGCCACGTTGGCTACAAAATGCAGAACCCGAAGGATGCATTCGGATACAACACAGATAACCGTTATGTTGTAACCGACAAGTTCAACTTCTTTAATCCCAAGTTCGGTCTGAACTGGCAGATAAACGACAACCACCGCCTTTTCGCAAGCTATGCCATCGCTCATAAAGAGCCGGTACGTAACAACTATAAAAATGTGATTGATATCTATGGTATCCTCTCAGAACCAGTGAAGGCAGAGCGGCTTAACGACCTCGAATTAGGCTATAATTTCCAGAGTACGACATTCTCTGCCGGAGCCAATTTCTACTGGATGGACTACAAAGACCAGTTCGTTCTTACAGGAGAGCTTAACGAACTTGGCGAAGCTAAGACCAAAAACCTCGGCAAGAGCTATCGTCTCGGTATTGAACTTGAGGCTGCATGGAAACCCGTCAACTGGTTCCGCTGGGACATCAATGCCACATTCTCAAAGAACCGCGTCAAGGAACTGCCAATCACCCTCGACGACGGAAGTGTCGCTGTGCTCGACGACAAACCGCTGAGTTTCTCACCCTCCACTATACTTAACAATATTTTTACTTTCAGCTACCGCGGATTCAAAGCATCGATACAAAGTCAGTTCGTGGGCAAACAATACCTTACAAACACCGGTTTCGAGTATATGACCTGCAACGATGATTTCGGCAACGAGACTCGCGAGACCATCATGCTCGACAAGCACTTCAACACAAACATCGACCTTTCCTACACGTTTGCACTGAAGTCGTTTGGTATTAAGGAAACCGTTGTCGGCGTGTCGCTCTACAACGTGTTCAACAGTAAGTTCGACAACAACGGCTGGGCGGCGCCTTCGTTCATCCGGAATGCCGCAGGGCAGATAGAGGCAGTAAATCGCAATGGTAGCCGCGACTTGTGGGGAGCCGGTTTTGCACCGTCAGCACCATTCAATATGATGGGTCATCTGTCTGTAACATTTTAACCCAACATTATGACAGAGTTTCTGTACACCTATTGGCTTGACATACTGACAACGGTATTCGGACTGATCTACATCTGGCTCGAATACCGTGCCAGTATTGCCTTGTGGCTTGTTGGAATCATCATGCCCGCGCTCGATGTATGGCTTTAT
>AUXO017565466.1_pt1 | contig 12097 bp, 13 predicted proteins | sample 768731 | NCBI WGS metagenome assembly AUXO01 (sample SAMN02715735, study PRJNA202380) | gut metagenome | biome: sheep rumen | host: Ovis aries | place: New Zealand: Palmerston North | reverse complement strand
ACTTCAGCAGTATAGTTTCCGTGTCCTCCATTTTCAACCATAACTACTATTGCAATTTCCGGATCATCAAATGGTGCATAGCCAACAAACCACGCATGGACTTTATTTCCTGGAGCTTCTGCAGATCCTGTTTTTCCACCAACTTTAATACTGAAATCTTTGAATATATTATATGCTGTTCCCCCAACTTCTTGTGTAACTGATTGCATTCCTCCTAAGACTATATTTAGATAATCTTTATTCAATTCTATGCCATCATCTTCTTCTGGTTCAATTCCTAACTTTTTATTAACATATTCATTTATTTCTTCTCTTGGGACTTCAGTACCATCTGCATTTATAATTGTTTTTACGATTGAAACATCAATTTTATTTCCGCCATTTGCTAAAGTACTAATATATTTTGCCATTTGAAGTGGTGAAAATTCATTTAGTCCTTGTCCTATTACTGCATTTAGCATATCCCCTGGAACCCAAGATTCTCCTAATTTTTCTTTTGCTTGTACGCTTGCTAAAACACCTTTAGTTTCTCCTCTAAGTTCTACACCTGTTTTATTTCCTAATCCAAAATATTTAGCAAATTTAACTAAGTTATCTATTCCCATTCTATTTCCAACTTCATAGAAATAATAGTTACATGAATTTTTTATTGCTCCCGATACATCTAACCAGCCATGACCTGTATGATAATCAGTATAATACCAGCATCTCCAATCTTGGTTTCCAAAATGATATATTCCTGTATCATTTATTTTATCATATGGTGATATTACTCCACTTTCCAATGCTGCTATTGCAGATACCATTTTGAATGTAGATCCTGGTGGATATGACATTTGCATTGCTTTATTTACAAGTGGTTTATTAGGATCATTATTGTATTTGTTCCAGTTAGCTGTACTTATTCCATCTATAAATAAGCTTGGATCATAATCTGGGTAACTCGCCATTGCTAATATTTCTCCTGTTTTTACATTCATAACAACAGCACTACCAGCTTGCGCATCATATGTTTTTCCAAAACCGCCACTTGCTATTTTTTGTATATTAGTTGCTAATGCATTTTCAACTATTTTTTGTAAGTTAGCATCGATTGTTAGTACTACATTTGAGCCTGCTATAGCATCTTGTGTAACATATTCTCCTGATGCAGTACCATCTACACCCATATCTATTTGTTTAATTCCGTTTGTACCTTTTAAATAATCTTCAAATACATATTCAATTCCTGTTTTTCCTATTATATCATTTATATCATATCTATCTTTTCTAGATTCATACTCTTTTTCAGTAATTCTTCCTGAATATCCAAGTATATGTGATGCAACTGTCCCTGATGTATATTGTCTTTTAGGTTCAACAACTATATTTATACCCGGAAATTCCGCACTTTTTTCACAAAATTCTGAAACAGCTTCTCTTGGCATATTATTTGCTAATCTATATGGTCTTGTACTACTATAGCCATTTTTTCCTATTTCATATCTTAAACCTATTATTTTTCTTGCATCTTCTACACTTTTGTTTTTAATTTCATATTTTTCTTTAAATTCATTAAATACTTGTTCTGCAGTTTTGCCTATTGTTATTCCATTTGTTTGTTGCCAATTAACAAGTTCTTCACCTTCTATTGTATATTTATATGGTTTTACTTGTATTGGAAATGTATCTGGTTTATACTTTTCATATTTTGATAATGTATTTACTATTGCTAACATCGAATTATTTAAAGTTTCTGAATCTACTTTACTTTTATATAATTCTATTGCAAATGTAGTTTCTGATGTTACTAGTACACTTCCTGTTCTATCTAATATTTTTCCTCTTGCCGCTTCCAGCGAAGATTCCCTCGTAAGTCTTGTATTAGATTGTTCTCTATATTCTTCTCCATGAACAATTTGAAGGTTAAACAATTGTACAATCAAAACTATACCAACAAAATATGTTAAAATTGTAGCTATATTAAACCTTAAATTTATATTATTTTTGCTGATTGCTTTTTTTGCCAATTTTTCACCTCCGCTTTCATTATATTGTTATATTATCTTGATATTTATTTATATATTGTTAAAAATATCTTGTTAAAATTCTATCACCATTATATTCATGTTCTATATAATATCCAAATTTCTTTAATAATGGATATAATATTATTGTTAATAATATGTTATAAATAACTTCTAAAATTAATATTCTAAGAAAAATTAATATTTCTAAGTTTGTATCTAATATGAAATAGTTTAATAAATATACTACTATTTCATATGCAGCTGTTAATCCTGCTGCCATAAACATTATTGTTAATCTACTATCTTTGGAAAAGTTTTTTGCAAAAATCCCTGATACAAATCCGACTCCTCCTAATACAATTGTGTATATTCCTATCTTATTTCCAACAACTATATCTAACATTAATCCTATTCCAAATCCATAAGCTGTTCCTTTATTTTTTCCTGTAAATAAACCTATAAACAAAATAAAAATTATAAATAAATTAGGCATTACTCCTGCAATAGTAAACCAATCAAAAAAGTTTTCTTGCAAAAAATATATTAAAAATGCTATTAATATTAAACTAAAATTTATTATGAATCTTTTCAATTGGCACCTCCATTATTTATAATTTTTTATTTTTAAAATCAATTTATTGATCTATTACTAAAACACTATTTAATTTATTAAAGTCTACTGATATTGACACTAATGCATATCTATCAGTTAAGTTTTCAGTATCAACTACTTTGTTTATTGTTCCTATTTGTAATCCCTTTGGATACAATCCTCCTAATCCTGAAGTTTGTATTGTATCCCCTTGTATAACACTTGCTTCAGTAGGAATATACATTGCTTTTAATGTTGTTTTATTTTCTAATGTTCCTTTACAGATTATTGATTCCTTAGTCGTACTTAGCATACTACTTACTGAACTTGCCGGATCTATTATTGTTTGGATTTTAGCAGTATTATCAGTTACCGATATAACATGTCCAACTAATCCCGCTTCTGCTATTACTGTCATATCTTTTTTTACTCCATCTTTAGATCCTACATTGATAGTAATTGTTCTTGAGTAATTGCTTATATCTTTATTTATTACATCTCCAGGTATTGTTTTGTAATTACTATATTTTTTTGTTAATCCCAAATAATCTTTTAATGTTTCATTTTCTGTTTTGATATTTTCAATTTCTTTTAATGATTTTTGCAATTCATCATTTTCTTTCTTTAGTCTTTCATTTTCTTCTTGCAATGAATTTACATCAGAAAAAAATGTGCTATTTCCGCTTACTTGGTTTCTAATATATGTGAAAGCATTTTGAAAAGGCATTATAAGCTTACTTCCTATATTTTCTAAAACAGAATTTTCTCCATCATTGTTTGAAAATATAACAATTAATATCAATAATACTATTGCTATTACTGTTCCCCATATTTTGTGTTTTTTCTCCTTGTACATATAACACATTCCTTCCTTATTTTTGTTTTAGTCTTATCTTCTTCTTCTTGAATTCATTAATACAGATTTTAATTTTTCGATGTTATCAAGTACTTTTTCTGTACCTCTTACAACTGCATCTAATGGTTCATCTATAACATATACAGGCATTCCAGTTTCTCTTATTAAGACTTTATCCAAATCTCTAATTAATGCTCCTCCACCTGTAAGTACTATTCCTTTTTGCATAATATCTGCCGCTAATTCTGGAGGTGTCTTCTCCAAAGTAGCTTTTACTACTTCCACAATTTTTTCAATTGATTCTGCCATAGCATCTAATATTTGATTTGAATTTATAAATATTGTTTTTGGTAATCCTGTTGCTAAATCTCTTCCTTTTAATTCCATACTCATCGCTGTCATTAATGGCATTGCAGATCCAATCTGCATTTTAACTTGTTCTGCTTGTGTTTGACCAATAATTAAATTTTCTTCTTTTTTGATGTAATTTATTATATCTTCGTCTAATTCATCTCCTGCAATTCTTAATGAATGGCTAAGTACTATTCCCCCTAAAGATATTACTGCAACTTCCGTTGTTCCCCCACCAATATCTATTACCATATTTCCACTTGGCTCACCAACATCTAATCCTGAGCCAATAGCTGCTGCCATAGGTTCTTCAATTAAATACACTTCACGCGCTCCAGCTTGCAATACTGATTCTTCAACTGCTCTTTCTTCAACTTCAGTAATTCCAGATGGTACTCCTACAACAACTCTTGGTCTCCCGATTTTATGTTTTCTTGATACTTTTTGAATAATGTTTTTTAACATCAATTGTGTTGCTGTAAAATCAGCAATAACTCCATCTTTTAATGGTCTTATTGCTGTTATAGTTTCAGGAGTTCTACCTAACATTTCTTTAGCTTCTTCTCCAGTAGCAACAATACTTCCATCTTTAGTTTCTATTGCAACTACTGATGGTTCATTTAATACAATTCCTTTTCCTTTAATGGTAACTAGCATATTTGCCGTTCCCAAATCAATTCCAATATCTTTTGAAGTTAAATTAAATATTTTCATTTTTGTTCCCCTCTAAACGTTTTATCTTATATATCTTTATTAATTTCATTTGCAATTTTGCTCATTATGCTCGTATATTCCATATTTCCAATCACAATATGGTCTAAAAGTTCTATTCCCATTGTTTTAGCAACTGTATACAAATTAATTGTAGCATCTATATCTTTTTTACTTGGTTCAGAACTCCCAGATGGATGATTATGAATAACAATTATTTTGGGTACTTTTGCTTTTAAAGTTTCTCCTAATATTTCAGTAATAGAAAAATTAGCAAAATTGTTTCCTCCAACTGCTATATCTAATATTTTCGTAATCATGTTTTTACTATCTAACATCACTAATTTTACAATCTCTTTAGTTTCATTTTTTAATTCAGGAAACATTAATTTAGCTATATCATCAGGTCTTTTTATTTGTATTTTTTTGTAATTAGTTGGTTTATTCATTCTTTTAGATAGTTCACAAACTGCTTTTAATTGTATTGCTTTTACTTTTCCTATACCTTTTATTTGCATAAATTCCTCTAAGCTAATATTACTTAAAAAATTTAATTCATCTTCTTTTGTATTTTGATTTAATTTCAATATCTTTTGTGCTAATTCTAATGATGTTTCACTTTTAGTTCCAGTTTTTATAATTATAGCTAATAATTCTGCATTTGACAGATGCTTTTCTCCATATAATTCTAATTTTTCATATGGTCTTTCTGCAAATGGTAAGTCCTTTATCTTTAATGCCAAATTTTTTCTTCCTTTCCAAGTTTGTTATTAGCCCCTTAAATTTTTCTATATATAAAGATTGCTATTGCTATCCCTATTATACTTGCAATATTTATTTTTATCATTAATCCAAAAGTAAGTGTTAATACTCCTAAATTTAATACTATTGGATTTTCTAATCCAAAAGATTGTCCAAATGCCATCCATTTTAGCCAGCTTACTTGATTAGCAAGTTCTCCAAGTAGTCCTCCAAGAACTATTCCTGATAAAACAAATATTAATAAAATCCATACATTTTTTTCTTTTGTTGCCATATCTATACCTCCATTTTTTTCCTTACGGATATTCCTTTTTCAAGTACATCCGTATTATATATTTATTTATAAAATTTTTCAAGTATTATTTGATATTTAAATGGCTTTTATCTATTATTTTTCCTATTTTACTTTCTAAAAATAGTTACCAAAAATTACTTGTTTAAATATAATAGTCTAAGTAGTATAATTAATTTAGATATATTCCTTTTAGGAGGTAGGCATTATATGAAAATTGAAAAACTTACAGATAATAAAATTAGAATAATTGTAAATATCAATGAATTATCTAATAATAAGATTGATTTAAATGATTTTATGCTTGATAATATTAAATCTCAAAAATTCTTTTTAGATATATTAAATAAAGCTGAAAAGGAAATTGGTTTCTATACAGATGACTGTAAATTATTAATCGAATCATTTTCTTCTATTGATGAAATTTTTATTTTTACAATAACTAAATTAGAAAAAACTAAAAAAGTTAAAAATATTAAGATCACTAAAAATAAAAATCCAAATTTAAATATAAATACAAATGTAACTGCAAATGCAAATATGAACAAAACAAAAATAATTAAAAATCCAATTTATAAATTTTCTAATTTCGAGGAATTTTGTAATTTGTGTATAGCCCTAAAGAAATTCAACATTTCAATTGATGGAATTGCTAAGAAAATTTCACTTTTTTATTATAAAAATACATATTATCTTATATTTTTAGATTTAAATTTAAGTTATACAAATTTTAGAAAACTTTTTTCTTTACTAAGTGAATTTTCTTATTTAGTAAAAAACTCTGATAATTTTTTATTAAAATTATCAGAATACGGAAAACCTATAATTTCTAAAAATGCTTTTAAAACTATTTCTAAATATTTTTCTTAATAGAAAAAAGCTAAATTATTCCATTATAATTTAGCTTTTTTATTATTTCCTATTCTAGTAACTTAAATAATTTTGTGGATTATATGCTACTCCATTTACTCTTACTTCTAAGTGCAAATGTGGCCCTGTTGAATTTCCTGTTGATCCGACTGCCGCTACAGTTTGTCCTTGTGCTACTTGAGCACCAGCTGATACATATAATGCGCTGCAATGTCCATAATATGTTTGTACACCATTAGCATGTGTTATTACAAGTAAATTTCCATATGAACCTTTCCATCCTGCAAAAGTTACCGTTCCTGATGCTGCAGCTGCTACTGGGGTTCCAGTTGATGTAGCTATATCTAATCCTGTATGATAAGATCTTCTAATACTACTACTTACTCCAAATCTTGATGAAACAATTCCATAAACAGGTTTTATTAGTGAAATTCCTAAATCAGCACTTCCACCAGATATTGTTGATGCTGTATTTACTGAACCACTAGATGCATATCTAGAAGTTACTCCTGAATTAGAATTTGAGTATGATCTTTTTGCTACAACTACTTTTGGAGGTTCTACATATAGTTTTGCAATCGCATCATCTTTACCTGTAAACTCTTTTAATTCTGTTTCATATTTTTCTTTTATTGATATTTTATCTGAATTTTTACTTTTCTTTTCTTTTAAACCATTTACAATTTGTTCTGCTTCATCAAATTTAGATACATATAATTTTTCTTCTTCACCTTCTACAACAGCATAATATCTGTAGTATTTTATTCCAGACTCTTTTACTTTTTCGAAGATTTCATTATCATTTGGCTCAACATCACGTTTTAAAAGACACATTTCATATTCTGGCATATCTTGTATTTGTACAAATGCCACTTGTTCACTATCTCCATGTTCTACATACTCATTAATCTTCTTTTGAAGCTCATGCTTATTTTGCGTATATCCAACTTCTACTCCATTTATTTTTACACTGTATGTTCTTCTATAAAAGAATACTACTACACCTGCTATTATTATAGCAGCTATTGCAAGTAATATTAAAATCTTCATAGATCTTCTTGTGTGTATTAATATTTTTTTAAACATATATTACTCCTTGTTTTTTATATATTTATTCTTTGGATTATGTATTTTTTCTTACGGCTAATACTAACTCAATAAGAAAATTATTACATTTCTATGTCATTATTGTAATAATATTGTAACATTTATTTTTTTGCAATATGTTACTAAACTTACCAAAGTCTATTTTCACTCTTTTTTTCTTTTTTTCTCTTTTTTTTACATTTTTTCTTATGTTTTTGTATTTGTTTTTTAATAAAAAATAAGATGTATTTGAAAGCTAATTATTTAGCCTTTTCCCGCTTTAGGAAAATTAAATACACCTTATTTTGATTGATTTTTACTAGCCTTGAACTTGATTCTTCACATCATCCACTTCTGTTGTAGTTGCTTTAGCCGCTGGTTTATAATATCCTTTTGTCATAGCTACTTTAAAAAGTTCATATTGGAAACTCTCATCACTATTTCTTATTTGTTGTAATGTTTGTCTAAGTCCAATATTTTCACATTCAGTTATTGCTGTCTGATATGCAGTTAAATCTGATTTGACTCCTGCTAATATATCATTAACCATTACTTTTTCATCCATATTTTTTCCTCCTAAATAAAATTTAAAATAAATAATTGATTTAATTATTTAAAAAACTCATTAATTTTTGTTTTGTGTTCAATGCATCTTGTGCTGATTTAGTAAATATTTGTTTAATTTGTGGATCAACAGCTTGAGCAGAATAAGTATTTAATTTTTGATATGCTGTTTCATGCGCTCCAATTAAATGTCTTAAATGTTGAAGTTCTAATTGATTTAAATTTGTCATAAATCATCTTCCTTTCTTAATATATTTATACATGAAGTATTTCCACTTTTACTTTTTTTAAACTTTATGTAACTATTTTCTATTGACAATAAGCGACAAAATACATATAATCTTATGTGAAAGGAGATATATAATGAATTTGAAAACTAACAACAGATTAAAGAAAATAATAGTTTTTGCAATTATTATTTTAGCTTGCTTAATATTACTTTCTAATATAAGTTTTGCTGATGTTGGTAGTTTCGAATCTTATAGCAGTGGTAGATCTAGCAGTCATAGTGGCTCTTCTTATTCAGGTTCTGGTGGTGGAGGATCTTTCTTCTTATTTACTAGTCCAACTGGTATTATTATATTTATAATAATTGCAGTTATATATGAAATATATAGAAGAAGCAATGGCGGAAATCAATCTACATTTACTCCAAATCCAAATGCGTCTACATCAAGAAAAACAGAAGATCAAATCGTGTCAGAAATCCAAGCTCATGACGAATTATTTAATAAAGAAGAAATTATTGCTTGGTCAAAAGATTTATTTGTTCGTCTACAACAAGCTTGGTCAAAACGTGATTGGTCAGAAATAAGAGTATTCGAAACAAACACATTATTTGAACAACACAAAAATCAATTACAAGGTTATATTGATAATGGAACTATTAATGTAATGGATAGAATTTGTGTTAACTATGCAAACTTGTATGATTATAGAGTTTCTGGTGATAAAGAAATTCTTGTTATCAAATTAAACTCTAGAATGCAAGATTATATAATTAATGCTGAAACTAAGAAAGTTATACAGGGCGACCCTAAAATTGAAAGAACAAACTCTTATCTTTTAACTTTTGAAAGAAAATTAGGTGTTAAAACAAAACCTGGTACAACTAGGGTTAATACAACAAATTGTCCAAATTGTGGTGCTCCAACTTTAATTACTTCAGCAGGAAAATGTGATTATTGTGGAAGTGTTATCACAACTGGAGAATACAATTGGTGCTTATCAAACTTAGAAAGAGCATCATATTAAAAAATGGTTTTATAGATTTTCTCAAAATCTAAATATATAAAGTAAGGAATGAAAAATTATGGGATTAATTAGAGCAGCAGCAGGTGCTATCGGAAGCACTTTCAAAGATCAATGGAAAGAAGCCATTAGATGCGAAGATTTAGGAAATGATATTCTTATGAAAAAAGTTACAACTCCAACAGGAGTTATTACAAATAAAAGTACAATTATAGTAGGTCCTGGACAATGTGCTATCATCTATGATAACGGTAGAGTTTTAGATGCATCAGCAGAAGAAGGTATTTATACATTTGATTCTTCTTCATCACCATCTTTCTTTGCTGGACAATTTGGTGCAGTATTCAAAGAAATGTGGCAAAGATTTACATACAATGGCGCATCTGCAAAACAACAAGCAGTATTCTATTTCAATACTAAAGAAATAATTAATAATAACTTTGGAACAAAAACACCAGTTTTATTCCAAGATTGGGCACATGCTATCCCAAATCAAATGACAGGTAAATTAATACCACTTAGTTTAAAAATCAAATGCTTTGGTAAATATACTTTCAAATTGGAAAACCCAGCAGTATTTATGAATGAAATTGCAGGAATTGCAGATGTATACAGAAAAGATACATTATTAGAACAAATGTTATCAGAAGTATTAGATGCTTTCCAAAACTTATTAAATCAATTAGGAACAGAAAAACATCAAATACCAGCTATGGAATTACCTAGCCAAACAGATGAAATTAAAGAAATGATGGCTAATTCAACATTTGATGAACCAATCAGAAGAAGAGGTCTTCAATTAACAGGATTTACTGTTGAAGGAGTTTCTCTTGATGAAGCATCAGAAAAGAAAATTACAGAATACGAACACAACTCAAATGCTTACATGCAACAAGGTCGTATTATTGATGTTATGGAGACAGCTGCAGGTAATGCAAATGGAGCTATGAATGGGTTCATGGGACTTGGTATGATGAATATGTCAACAGGTGGAGCTGTAGGAGGAGCTATGCAAGGTACAACTAACAACGCTTTTTCACAAGATGGTCTTGCAAACTCTAGAGTAAATGAAAATACAGTAATGCCACAACAACCAGTTAGCCCAGTAGCTAATCAAGAACCTGCTCCTGCTGAAGAACCAGCACCAGCTGAAACACCAGTAGAAAACACAGAAACTCCAACTGAAGCTCCAGTAGAAAATGCAGAAGCTGAAGCTCCAGTTTCAGAAGGACCTAAATTCTGTCCAGAATGTGGAACAAAATTAACACCTGGTGCAAAATTCTGCACAGAATGTGGTAAAAAATTACAATAATTATAATTTAAATATTAGTTAATAAATTATAATTAATTTATATTTAGTAATAGGATAATAACTAAAAAACACAACTTCAAAGTGAGTTGTGTTTTTTAGTTATATTATTTTTATTTTCATTTTTTAATTATAATATTATAATTTATTTTCTTTTAATACTTGTTCAAATAATTCTTTTGTATTTTCATAAGTTAATAATTCTAATGCATCATATACATCTAGCCATTTAGCATCCAATAATTCATCTTCTTGTATTTTTAACTCTCCTCCTACTTTCTCGGCTAAGAACAACACCACTTCTTTATTTTTTCCAGCATCAGTTCTATAATACATTGTATATCTTTTTTTAGGATTTATTTTTACACTTAAATTTGTTTCTTCTTTTACCTCTCTTATCGCAGTTGCCTCTTCATCTTCATCATGTTCTGGATGTCCTTTGGGAAATCCCCATGCTCCTGATGTTTGTTGTATTAATAGTACATCTTTTTTATCTATTATTATACATCCACATGATCTTTCTTCTATTTGCATTATAATACCTCCTTTTATTTTTGCACATTTGATATTTTTTCCTATTCTTTTCCACAATTATATCACAATATATGGATAATTTATATAAAATTTTTAAATAAATAGATTTTAAAATAAAAATATATATTAATTGATTTTATCGTTCTCCCTCATCATCTTCTACATTTTTTACAAGTATAGTTTTCATTTTATTTTTCTGTCCACCATGTATATCATCGAATAAGTCATCACCTATTACTAATACATTTTCTGGCTTTACATCCATCCTATTACATGCTTTTTTAAAGTTTCTTTTTAGTGGCTTCATAGCAAAGTCTATATAGTCTATATCTTGACTTTTAAAATATTTTCCAAGCTCTTTATCTATTCCATTTGTTAATATTACTACTTTTAATTCACCTTTTAAACTTCCCAACCATTCTTTATTACATTTCGGCATATCCTTCATATCTTTTCTTAATGTTTCATCTACATCTATTATTACACCTTCTATGTTATAATCTTCTTTTAACTTTTTAATCATATCAGGAGTTATCTCTCTTACATTTTCAACTTGCAAATCAGCTTTTACTAATTTAGTTAAAACTAGATGAGCTAAATCTAATATCTTATCTCCTATTATATCTTCTATCCTTTTCATACTAATATCCTTTCTTTTTTGTATTATACACTATCTTTTATAAAAAGAATAGAGCCCCCTCGAAAGGGGGGCTCCACCTCACCAACGTTTGGATCTTTCAATCCACTCCTTCACATAGAAGGAATATCTCGCTTTTTTCTTGTCCTCATCAGGTATGAGATGTTCCTGACAAGTACTCTTGTAGAAGTCTGCTTTTAAACAAGCATATATCTCTTCCTTTGTAACCTGAAGTTCGAATACTTCAGAGGGATTCCAGGAATCCATGAATTT
>AUXO015320116.1_pt1 | contig 12101 bp, 8 predicted proteins | sample 768731 | NCBI WGS metagenome assembly AUXO01 (sample SAMN02715735, study PRJNA202380) | gut metagenome | biome: sheep rumen | host: Ovis aries | place: New Zealand: Palmerston North | reverse complement strand
TTCTTATATTCGCATAAAGTATTTTGCGATGGAAAGAAAAAAGTTTCTGATAGTTACGGCCGGTGGAATGGGCACCCGGATGGGAGGCTCTGTCCCTAAGCAGTTTATCGAATTGGAGGGCAAACCCATCCTTCGTCTCACCATCGAACGTTTCCTTCAGGCAGAGCCCGACTTACAGATTATAACCGTGCTTCCGGAGGCCCACGTGGCCACTTGGCGGCAGTACTGCATTAAGGCAGATTTCACCTGCCCGCAGCGTCTGGTAAAAGGCGGCTTCACCCGCTTCCATTCCGTGCAAAATGCCCTGGCTTATGTTCCCGACGGTGCCCTTGTCGCCGTCCACGACGGCGTGCGCCCGCTGCTTTCCATCGACAAAATCCGGGAAATGTTTGCCAAGGCGCAAAGCGTCCCCGCCCTCATCCCCGTGATGCCCGTCACAGACACCCTCAAAGTGCTGGAAAAGAGGGCCGATGGCACCCTCGCCGCCACGGGAGAACCCATAGACCGCAGCCGCATTTTCGGCGCCCAAACTCCGCAAATCTTCTACAGCGAAGCCCTCAAGGAAGCCTACACCCAGGGCTTCGACACCCTCTTCACGGACGACGCCTCCGTGGCGGAGAGATACAAAATACCGCTCACCTTCATACTCGGTGAACGGTATAACTTGAAAATCACTACCCCAGAGGATCTTGTTTTGGCAAAAGCCATTTTGCAGATGCCCGATCAAGGTCGGGCATGACGTCATTGCCGGCTTGACCGGCAATCTCCTAGTCGCGGCCGGTGTAGCTCGTACTCTTGAAATCCTTCACCCACACCTGACGCTCGATGGGCTCGTCCAGGGAAATCATGGTATCCGTGCTCTGAATGTAAGGGATCTTCTGGATGGTGTTCAGAAGAACCTCCATCAGGTGGTCGTTGTCCAGGCAGTAGAGCTTGGCGAGGATGGCATATTTGCCGGTTACAAAATGACACTCCACAATCTCGGGAATCTTCTTGAGGTTGGCAATGACCTCGGGGTATTTGGTGGACTCGGAAAGGGAGATGCTCACAAAGGCGCACACATTCAGACCCAGGGCCTGGGGCTTTACCTGCAGGCGGGAACCCGTGATAACGCCGTTGGCCTCCAGCCTCTTGTAGCGCTGGTGGATGGCCGCACCGGAAACGCCGCATTCACGGGCAATTTCCAGGAAAGGCATACGGGCGTTTTTAACTAGAAAGGAAAGAATCTTCTGGTCAATCTGGTCGATGTGATAACTAGCCATTGCTTACAATTTTAAACTAACCGCTGCAAATGTAAAAAAATTTTTTTATTTATTACGCCTGCCGGTGGATTTTTTTGTAGGCTCTGACTGAGCGATAATCTCTTGACAATCAGCTTCCGTCAGTTTTGTGGCATCCTTTCCTTTAGGAATTTTGTAATTGGAGGCACCCTGCTTAATATATGGACCATATCGGCCATTAATAACCTTAATGTCACCAAATTCAGCAAGATAGGCCTGTGCCGGTTTCTCGGCGGAAGCCTCCTGGATAAGGGTTTCGCATTCCTCCAGGCTGATGCGCAGCGGATCTTTTCCGCGGGGAAGTTTCACATTTTTATCTCCGTACTTGAGATAAGGACCGAATCGGCCCCGGGTGGCCACTACGTCCACGCCGTTCAGCTGGCCCACCGTGCGGGGAAGTTCCAGCAGTTTGAGGGCCTCTTCCAGGGTGAGCGTCTCAATGAGCTGACCCTTGGCCAGGGAGGCACTCTGGCGGTTTTCGCCTTCACCCTTCTGCACATACGGGCCAAACTTACCAAAGGCGGCAATCACTTTCTCTCCGTCGGGAGCCACGCCAATCTCGCGGGTAACCTTGCTGTAGTTGCCGTCGTGCAGCACGGCGTCCACGTGCTTGTGGAAGGGGTTATAGAATTCTTCGATGGTTTGGTTCCAGGCCTTTTTGCCCTCAGCTACCTCGTCGAAGTCGGTTTCTACGTTGGCGGTGAAATCGTAATCCAGGATGTCGGTGAAATTGTCCACCAGGAACTTCGTTACAATGAAGCCGATTTCCTGGGGAAGGAGCTTGCCTTTTTCGGCCCCTACCACCTCATTCTTCTGGCTGGATTTGATAACGCCGTTTTTGAGGGTGAGGTTGGTAACCTTGTAAGTCTTGCCTTCCTTGTCTCCCTTCACGGCATAGCCGCGGCCCCGGGTGAGGGTGTCCACCGTGGCAGCATAAGTGGAAGGGCGGCCGATGCCCAGCTCTTCCAGCTTCTTCACCAGCGTGGCCTCGGAATAGCGGGACGGCGGGGCGGTGAACTTGCACTGGGCGCTCACGCCTTCCTCTGTCATAAGGTCTCCCTGTTTCATGCCGGGCAGGATTACCTCCTCTTCGGGGGCGTTGTCCTCGTCGTCGCGGCCTTCCAGGTACACCTTCATGAAACCGTCGAAGAGAATCTCTACAGACTGGATGCCGTACAGTTCCGGCCGTTTGTCGGAGGATACCTTCAGGGTGGTGTTCATCACGCGGCTTTCGGCCATCTGGGAGGCAACGGTGCGCTTCCAGATAAGTTCGTAGAGCTTCTTTTCCTGGGCGGTGCCCTCAATCTCTACATTGGTGATATAGGTAGGACGAATGGCTTCGTGCGCTTCCTGGGCACCCTTGGACTTGGTGTGGTACTGACGGGTGTGCAGGTAAGCGGCGCCATAATTCTCTGTAATGAACTGCTTTGCCGTGGCCAGGGCCAGGGAAGACAGGTTGGTGGAGTCTGTACGCATGTAAGTGATAAGACCGCGCTCGTACAGCGTCTGGGCCACCCGCATGGTGGTAGAAACCGGGAAGTGGAGCTTGCGGGCTGCTTCCTGCTGCAGGGTGGAGGTGGTGAAGGGGGCGGCAGGTACTCTTACGCCTTCCTTCTTCTCCACGGAAGCCACGCGGTAGGTGGCGCCGATGCTGTCCTGAAGGAACTTGCGGGCTTCTTCCTCAGTGGCGAAGCGGGTGTCCAGGGCGGCCTTCACAGGAGTGGCTACCCCTTCCGGACGGAACTGGGCCTCTACGCGGTAGTAGGGAACGGGCTCAAAGGCCATGATTTCCTTCTCGCGGTCTACAATGAGGCGCAGGGCCACGCTCTGTACGCGGCCGGCGCTTAGCTTGGGCTGAATTTTGCGCCAAAGGATGGGGGAGAGTTCAAAGCCCACCAGGCGGTCCAGCACGCGGCGGGCCTGCTGGGCGTTCACCAGGTTCATGTTTATGTCACGGGGATGCTCAATGGCTTCCAGGATGGCATTCTTGGTGATTTCGTGGAAAACAATGCGGCGGGTCTTGTCGGCCGGCAGCTGCAGGGTTTCGCGAAGGTGCCAGGAGATGGCCTCTCCCTCGCGGTCTTCATCGGACGCCAGCCATACGGTCTGTGCCTCGGAGGCCAGCTTTCCCAGCTCGGCCACTACCTTTTTCTTATTAGAAGGGATTACGTATTCCGGCTGGAAACCGTTCTGCACGTCAACGCTCAGCTTATGCTCTTCCAGATCCCGGATGTGGCCTATGGAGGCCTTTACCAGATAATCTTTTCCCAGGTACTGCTGGATGGTTTTTACCTTTCCAGGAGACTCAACTATCACCAAATTCTTCATATACAATCCAATTTCCCCACGCGCAATTTTTGTCCACGTTACCCCCTCCCGAAACCCCTCCCCTCGGGGGAGGGACTTAAAGATCCCTTCGATGTTGGGCCGGGGCGGCGCGAGGGAATTTTGTGCAAAGTAACGCACAATTGAGGCAATTTTCCAAATTTTCTCACTACTTTTGTAAGTTGAACTTTTGGCAAGACCTAAGGTCTTGTACGCACAAGAAAATTTTGCCAAGATGACAGAAGAAAAGAAGAAAAAGATAGTGAAGTGGTACTGGATTATTCTGGTAGCCCCTTTCGTTGCCCTCATCCTTATGCTGTGCCTGGTTTGGGCCTTTGCAGACATCCCGTCCCTGGAGCAGCTGGAGAACCCGGACACCAAACTGGCCACCCAGGTAATAGCGGAAGAAGGAGAAATCCTTACCACCTATCATATAGAGAACCGCACCTTCGTAGGGTACGATGAACTGGCCCCCTCGCTGGTCCAGGCCACCGTGGCCACGGAAGACAAGCGCTTCTACCAGCATTCCGGAGTAGACCTCATGTCCCTGGCCCGCGTGGTGTTCAAAACCCTCCTGGGCCGCGACTCTTCCCAGGGCGGCGGTTCCACCATCACCCAGCAGCTGGCCAAAACCCTCTACCCCCGTGGAGAACACGTGGGCAAGGTGAAAATGGTGTGGATTAAGCTCAAGGAATGGATCACCGCCATCAAGCTGGAACGCAATTACACCAAGGAAGAAATTGTAGACCTTTATCTTAACGCCATCTTCTTTGGCTCCAACTCCTATGGCATCTCCAGTGCTGCCAACCAGTTCTTCGGCAAGCAGCCCTCAGACCTTCTTACAGAAGAAAGCGCCGTGCTGGTGGGCATGGTGAACAAGCCCACCCGCTACAACCCCGCCATCAATCCGGACAATGCCCTCAAGCGCCGCAACCTGGTGCTGGACCGCATGCGCTCCATGAAATACCTCACCAAGGCCCAGTGTGATTCCCTCCAGGCTCTGCCCATCGTGCTGCACACCCGCCAGGGAGACCGCACCACCGGTGTGGGCCCGTACTTCCGGGACATGCTGCGCCGCACCATGAGCGCCCAGCAGCCCAAGCGCTCTTCCTACCAGTTTGTGGAAGACTATCAGGCAGATTCCCTCTTATGGGCCGATGACCCCCTCTACGGCTGGCTCAACAAGAATTCCAAGAGCGACGGAACCCCCTACGACCTGGACCGTGACGGCCTGCGCATCTACACCACCATCAATTACAAAATGCAGCAGTATGCCCAGGAAGCCATTGCAGAGCATCTGGGCAAAGACCTCCAGAACGCCTTCTGGAAGGAACTCAAGAACCGCAAGAACCCTCCCTTCACGGCAGACACGGATAAGTCCGTCATTGAAACTACCCTCAAGCAGGCCCGCCGCTGGAGCGACCGCACCCGCATGATGAAGGCCTCCGGCCACACGGATGCAGAGATAGAAGCCTCCTTCAAGGAGAAAGTGAAAATGCGTGTGTTCACCTGGGAAAAGCCCGGCTATGTAGACACGCTCATGACCCCCGACGATTCCATCCGCTACTACAAATCCTTCTTCCGTGCCGCCTTCATGGCCATTGAGCCCAATACCGGTCACGTGAGAGCCTATGTAGGCGGCCCCGACTACCGTTACTTCAAGTACGACAACGTGCGTCAGGGCAAGCGTCAAGTGGGCTCCACTATCAAGCCCTTCATTTACACCGAGGCCATGGAATCCGGCATGACGCCCTGCGACCCTGTGCTCAATTCACCTGTGGTCATTGTGGTGAACGACGGAGAAACCTGGTCGCCGCAGGACACCCATGCCGACGGCACCATGGTAGACCTCACCTGGGGCCTGGCCCACAGCTCCAACTCCGTATCGGCCTATCTGATGAAAGAACTGGGCGCTCCTTCCATGGTCTCCATGATGCGCAAGATGGGCATCACCGGCTTCATAGACCCGGTGGCCTCCCTTTGCGTAGGCTCGGCAGACCTCTCGGTATACGATATGGTAACCGCTTACAACACCTTCCCTTCCGGAGGTACCTATACTTATCCCATCTTTGTAACCCGTATTGAAGACAGCGACGGCAACGTGCTGGGCCAGTTCAGTGACCGCAAGCGTGAGGCCCTGTCGCAGCGGGCCACCGGCGCCATGATTCAGATGATGCGCGCCGTGGTGGAGGCCGGCGGTACCGGCGCCCGCCTGCGCTTCCGTTACGGGCTCAAGGGAGAGATGGCCGGCAAGACGGGAACCACCAACGACAACTCCGACGGTTGGTTCATAGGCTACACGCCCACCATTACCGCCGGCGTTTGGGTAGGCGCAGAAGACCGCTACGTGCACTTCACCAGCACCAGCCTGGGTCAGGGCGCCAACATGGCTCTGCCCATCTGGGGCCTGTGGATGCAGAAGGTCCTCAAAGACGGCACCCTGGGTATCTCGGAGGCCGATGTGTTCCCGGAGTCCCTCAAGGGCAACTATTGCAACGGGGTTCGCAAACTGGATGAAGAGAACCCCAACACAGATATCACAGACCTGGAAAACTATTATTTCGAATAATGGCAAAGTATCAATCGATTGCAGTTATTTACGGCAGTGACTCCTCCGAGTGGGAAGTGTCTTGCCGCAGCGGAGAGTTCACCGCATCCCGTATTGACGAGTTCAAGTACGACGTTTATGAGGTGTTCGCCCGCTTCGGAGAGTGGAAGCTTGTAGCCATGCGCAAGGCCAACAGCATGCGCCAGGCTTTCCCCGAGGGCGCTCAGCCTATGGTGGACAAGTCCGATTTCTCGGTGATGGTACTGGGAGAGAAGATCAAGTTCGACTTTGCCTACATCATGCAGCACGGTGCTCCCGGAGAAACGGGCCTGCTGCAGGGCTATTTCGAGATGCTGGGCATTCCCCACTCCACCTGCAGCGCTTTTGTTACCACCGTTGCCTTTGACAAGTATTCCTGCAAGAGCTACCTCCGCGGTCAGGACTTCGTGAAGCTGTCGCCGGACGCCTTCGTGCGCGTGGGAGAAGACATCGAAGCCTTCTGCACCAAAACCGTGGAGCGCCTGGGCCTGCCGCTATTCGTAAAGCCCACTAACGGAGGTTCCAGCTTTGGTATTACCAAGGTGGAAAGGGCCGAAGACCTGCCCGCCGCCGTGCGCTTTGCCTTCACGGAGGGAAATACGGCCCTGGTGGAGAAAGCCATTCCCGCAGAGCATGAACTCACCTGCGCCGTGTATAGGGACGGCAAGGAGGTAAAGGCCCTGCCCATCATTGAGGTTATTTCCGAAACCGGCTGGTTCGACTATGACGCCAAGTACAATGGCCTCAGCCAGGAAGTTTGCCCCGCCCAAGTTTCCGAGGAACTCACCAAGAGCGTTCAGGAAACCAGTAAGCGCATTTATGAATATCTGGGCTGCAAGGGCCTCGTACGTATGGACTACCTCTCTTCCAAGGAGGGTCTGTACTTCCTGGAGGTAAACATTATCCCGGGCATGACCAACGCCTCGCTGGTCCCCAAGATGATCCGTACCGCCGGTATTGCCATCACCGACTTCCTTACCACCATCATAGAGAATTCCTAAGGAATGTTATTAGCCGATTTTTTGAAAGAAGGGACGAAGGCCCTGGAGTCGCTGTACCCCACTGCCGAGGCGCGCAACCTGGTTTCGCTGCTTTGCGAGGATCTTATCGGCATTCCCCACTATACCCATATCATAGAGCCCCAGTATGCCCTGAATCCCAAGGATGAGACCGTCCTGCAGGAGGGCTTGGAGCGGCTGAAAAAAGGAGAGCCCATCCAGTATGTGACGGGCCGATGTGAATTCATGGGCCGCCGCTTCCATGTAACATCGGAGGTGCTCATCCCCCGCCCGGAGACGGAACTGCTGGTGCGGGAGGCCGTGAAGCAGGCAGACCGCATCCGCCGTATGCGCAGCCCCTATGGAAAGGGCGCAGAACCGGTCCGTGTGCTGGACCTTTGCACCGGCTCCGGCTGCATTGCCTGGTCGGTAGCCCTGGAGGTTCCCGGCGTGCAGGTGGTGGCGGTGGATCTCTCCGAAGGTGCCCTCCAGGTGGCCAAGGGGCAGGATTTCTCGGCCGAAATCAAAAGCAGCGGCGCTCTCCCGCCCGTCTTTGTAAGGGCCGATGTCCTGGACGCCGAACAGTTCTTCCCGCACGGATCCTTCGACCTCATTCTTTCCAACCCGCCCTATATCCGGGAGCAGGAAAAGGCCCTCATGCGGCCCAACGTGCTGGACTACGAGCCTTCCATGGCCCTCTTTGTCCCGGATGAAGACCCTCTTCTGTTCTATCGCGCCATTGCCACCTGGTCGCAGCGTCTCCTGCTGGCCGAAGGCATGGGCCTCACGGAAATTAACGAAGAGCTGGGAGCTCAAACCCAGGCCGTTTTTGCTGCCGCGGGGTTCCGGGATGTGGAACTTGTGAAGGACTTTTATGACAAAACTCGCTTTGTTTTCTACAAGCGATAGGCCTTGCAGCCGCATACAATACACATTTTAAACTTAAGCGTGTGAAACCTTTTTTACACGGATAAGTATTCGGTACTTTGCACCAAGGAACCGGAGCGTTCATTCCGGCCCATTGAGTTATGAAGTACAGAATCCTTTTGACGGCCCTTCTGGCCGTTACCCTCTCTGCTTGTGAAGAGGTTTTGTTAACTCCCGTAGAGGAGGAAGTGTCTTCCAGGGAACCTGTGGTGCTGCTGGAAGATGTTGCCCGTGTCCTTTCCCACGTGCCCCTGGAGGGTGAACAGCTGGACGAAGTGCACGATGCCGCTCAGTCGTCGGCCACCAACGGCTACGACGAAGAATACCGCATGAAGGAGCTCTTCCTGGAGCCCGGAAGCGGGGTGGGAGAGACAGATAATACCAAGGCTTCCTCGTACAGCCGGCCCCTGAGGGAGCTTCTGCGAGAGGCGGCCCATGCCACTAAGGCTTCCGGCACCCTGGAGGACCCGGATGCCTGGCTGGAGGCCTTATCGGCCTCAGACATTCAAATCTACTGGCCTTTTTCGGAGCAGTGGGATGGCGAATCGGCCCCGATCATTACCTTCGACCCGGGCGGGGATGCTTCTCAGAACGAAGGCTATCAGTTGGGGGCCGACGGCCAGCTCAAGAAAGTGCTGGTAACCGAAGAAATGGCCCGGGAGAGCCCTGTTTGGGTAATTAACCGCAACTCGGATGCAGATTACAAGACCCTGGAAATGCTTCGGCGGGAAGACCCTGATTGGGGAAACGGCGGGGGAGACCTCGTCATCCCCACCAAGGCCAGCACGGAGCCCAAAACCCTGGTGCTGCGCTCTCTTACCGCCAATCGTAACTTTGACTCATGGTTGGCGGGGGCCAGCGAACTGTGGGTGAAGATTGCAAAGGTTGAGGACTTCAAGGCCTCTACCGAGGGAGAACTCCGCCTCTACGATCCGGCCATCACAGACTTCATGATAGTGGTGCGCCGGGGGCAGAAAGGGGAGGAAATAGCCCTCAATACGGTGCTGGTGTCCGAATGGACACAGCAGCTTGAAAGCTGCGCGTTGATGATCGTCGAGGACGATGGCGGCACCCAGACCACCTGGAGCTGCAAGGCCAAGGTAAGCATCAAGAAAGACGTGTATGGCTTTGAGGTGGAAATGCCCTTGAGAAGCCGCGACGACATTATCTGGCGCGGCTCCCTGGCCCGCAGTTTCGTAGAACGCAACAACGCCAAAACCGTGAACCTGGGAGAAGTCGCTGTGGTGATGGAATTAATTTAGTATCTTTGCAGGGTGAGAACCTTGGAGCTTTTGGCGCCGGCCCGTACGGCAGATATCGGCATCGCAGCCATAGACTGCGGGGCCGATGCCGTTTATATCGCTGGCCCGGCTTTCGGGGCCCGTGTGGCCGCCGGTAATCCGGTAGAGGATATTGCCCGGCTTTGTGAGTATGCCCACCGTTATGGTGTGCGCATCTATGCCACTGTGAATACGCTCTTGAAAGAGGAGGAAAAGCCGCAGGCGCAGCAGCTGGTGAAGCAGTTGGAACAGGCCGGGGTGGATGCCCTCATCGTGCAGGACCCGGCGGTGCTGGAGATGAGCGATACGCTCATCATGCATGCCTCCACCCAGTGTGCCCTCCGCGCGCCGGATAAGGCCAGGGGGCTGGAAAGCCTGGGCTTTGGCCGCCTGGTACTGGAGAGAGAACTTTCCCTTGAACAGATTAAAGCCATTCGCGGGGCGGTGAATACGGAGCTGGAGTTCTTCGTGCATGGTGCCCTGTGCGTGTGCTACAGCGGTCAGTGTTACCTCTCGGAATATCTCACCGGACGCAGCGCCAACCGTGGAGAATGTGCCCAGCCCTGCCGGAGTCTGTACAATCTGGAAGACGCCTCCGGCAAAACGCTTGTCAAAAACAAAGCCCTTCTTTCCTTGAAGGACTACAATCTTCTCCATCGGCTGGAAGAGCTGGCGGAAGCCGGTATAGACTCCTTTAAAATAGAAGGCCGCCTGAAGGGGGAATCATACGTCCGCAATGTCGTAAAAGCCTATTCCGAGGCCCTGGATGCCCTGGTGGCCCGTTATCCGGAAAAATACCGCCGTTCGTCTTTCGGTCATGTGCGGGGCGGCTTTGCACCGGATCTCAAGAAAACCTTTAACAGAGGCTATACAGAACTGTTCCTGGATGGGAAACGTGGCCAGTGGGCTTCCATGGATGCGCCCAAATCCATGGGTGAATACGTGGGAAAAGTAGCCCGTATAAAGGCCGATGGCCTGGTGCTGGAACCCGCCGCACCCGGCTTAGTTCTCTCCAACGGAGACGGCTTTGCCTTTGTAAATACCCAGGGTGGCATCACAGGCTTCAGGGCCGATGTCTGCGAAGGCCTGAGCATCCGCTGCAAAAAGCCCGAGGGACTCCGGGAAGGCCTTCCGCTGTACCGCAACATCAGTGCCGCCTTCGAGCGGCAAATAGAGGCCGCCAAGCCGGTGCGGGAAATAGACGTCAAACTGTCTGTGAAACTGCAAGGCGGCGTCATTACGGCATGCGCCGTCACCGAAGACGGTCGGGAAACCTGTCAGAAACTGGAGGGTTCGGCCGATGCGGCCAGGGACCCGGAAAGAATGGTACAAACCCTGCGGGAACAGCTTTCCAAACGAAGTGGCCGCTACGCCTTTTCCGTGGAAGATTTCCAGGCCGATGGCCCCGTTCCCTTCTTCCCCACATCGGCCCTCAATGGCCTTCGAAGGGTGCTGGCAGAGCAGCTGGATCGGCTGCCGGTAAAAACCTTCCCCTTATACCGGGGTGTCAAGTCTCCCGATGGCAACTTCCGCCTGGAATACGCATCCCACGGGGAACTCATGCGCACCAAATACTGTGTGAGGCATGAGCTGGGCCTTTGCCCCAAGCAGGGAAAGGCGAAAAAAGCAGAACCGCTCTTCCTCCGGAACGGGAAAGAGCGGCTCCAACTTTCTTTTGACTGTGCCGTCTGTGAAATGACGGTTACAGAGTCTTGAGCTGAACTTCGGCCTGGGCGGCATACTTGGTGCCGGCCAGCTTCTTGTAATACTCCTTGGCGGTAGCCTTGTCTCCGGCCTTCTGGGCGGTAGCGGCAATGGTGAACATGATGTCGGCTGCGTCCTTGGCGTTGGGGTTCACCTCCAGATACTTCTTGTAAGCATTAATGGCGTTGGCGTTCTTGCCGGCCTTGGTATAGGCGTTGGCAATGAGCTTGTAGGCATTGGCGCTTTCGGCGTAGGTGTTGGACTTCTCCAGGGCGGCTACAGCCTCCAGGTTCTTGCCGGCCTTCAGGAGGGCCTGGCCTTCCTTGAGGTAAGCGGTGCCCAGCAGCTTGGCGGCATTGGCTTCACCCAGATCGTTGGCCTTGGTGAGGGCCTCGATGGCACCGTCCATGTCACCGGTCTGCATCAGGGCCTGGCCCAGCAGCAGGTTGGCCTTGCCGTCTTCGGGATTCATGCCCACCAGATCCTTAAAGGTGTTGGCGGCACCTACGAAATCCTTATTGCTCAGAAGGGTGGAACCCTTGCGCATATATACGTTGGAGATAAGGCTGGTAGCCTCTGCAATCACCTCGTCCTGACCGAAATCGGCAGCGGTGGTCTTTGCGTCCTGCAGGGTGGCGAGGGCGTCGTCGTAGGCGGCTTCGTTAATCTGCTCTTTGGCAATGGACAGCAGAGCACCGGTGATGGCGGTCTGGCAGGTGCCTACGAATTCGGCGGCATCTTCCTCCGTGCATTTGGTAGCAATTTCCAGAGCGGAACGGAACTGGGTGAGGGCCTCTACCTTGTTGTTTCCTTCCATGGCCTGGACGCCGGTGTTGTAGGCTTCCTTGGCATCGTTAAGATTCTGTGCACCAGCCACGGCGGCTGCAAAGCCAAGGGCTGCGAGAACGACAAATAGTTTTTTCATCTTCTTCTTATTGATAAGTTAAACATTCGTTTAGCACACGAATTGCAAAAATAGCAAAAATGTTTGTAATTTTGC
>AUXO015175348.1_pt1 | contig 12102 bp, 11 predicted proteins | sample 768731 | NCBI WGS metagenome assembly AUXO01 (sample SAMN02715735, study PRJNA202380) | gut metagenome | biome: sheep rumen | host: Ovis aries | place: New Zealand: Palmerston North | reverse complement strand
AAGAGAGGAACATTAATACAGGTGAAACTGTTGAATTTGAAGTTTCGGGAGATAGTATAGAAGCCGTATACATGATTCCAGGGTGGACGCATAATATTATTAATCTCTCTGATACGGAAAATCTTGTGACAGTAATGACATGTAATGAGATATTTAATCCCAATAAGCCGGATACGTTTAGGGAGGAAGTGTAAAAATTAAGCAGGTGGCATATCAATATGATATGCCATCTGCTTGCATTATCAATAGCTAACGCAATTCATTTGGAATATCTTCTTCCTTAAGTCCGGATATGGCAAGAGCATCCTCTTTAGACATGCCTCTGTCGAGACAGTTCTTATAGGCTTGTAATCCTTTTGCTAGTTCGCCCTCAAGCCTACCTTTTTCGATGCCTTTTGATATTCCGTTTCGGTATATTGTTTTTGCTTCATATTCTAATAATTCTCCGCCCATAACCTTGTCGATCTCCTTTTTCACCTTAGCATAATTTGTCGTAATTAGATTAAGTACATTTCGCATAGAAGTAATAATGCAATACTTCTCTAGAGAAGATAATTCTCCGATTTGGTTTAAGTCGTTAAGTTTTCCGATGATATCTTCGTATTCATGAATTAATTCTTGGCGCTTTTCTTTGTCTTCATTATACAACGAAAGCTTCTTTTCGTGAAGAAAAATATGAAAAGGCAAGAAGATTAGTAGATACTTTTCGAATATTTCTTCTAATGAGAATTGCTGTACTTTAATTACCGATATTTCCCTGGTTAGTTCGTTGTCTCCGTCATGAATTGATATTTTAAGTGTGTCGGGTGTATTTGAATTATGACGAAGATATAATATCGCTGTCTTAGGGAAACTTACATGCATTACCCCATCAATAAATGTCCGGCCATACAAAGCAACCTGCATATCGTATTGGAATATACGTATCTGTAATTCGTCATTATCCGGATTTGATTCACATTCGATATGATATCGGTCTTTTGCAGGACCGATAATTGCAAAGTTGGAATCAGTAATCCTTGTCATTTGTTCATCCTCCGGTGAGGTGATCATTTGCTCGTTGGGATACAGTTCTATTGTAGAATCGAGCGAGTAGTTAGTATTAAATATTTCATTTACTAACGGTATTAAAAGCTCCGGACAATCCATTTCCATTGTGCGGAATGCATTGTCATATTCATGTCCCATAAATAATCTCTCCAATCCTATTTTATTCATGGTAGAAGTGGAATAAAACACAAGCGAAAGCTCGTGCTATCAAAGCAGATGTGCCTTGACAGAAGTATTATAACAGATGCTATGTCGAACGCAATCGAACAAATTATAAAGTTTTTATTAATTTTTGACATATTGTTGATTAAGAGGCATATTGTTTTTAGAGGAGAGTTGGTGATTAAAAATGCCAATATTATATAGCGGATGCTGGTGTTGGGCTAGTTAGTTATCGTAAGGATTCAGCAAGACTAGATGTATGTTTGCTTCTTTTTGTCATGGATGCTTTATGGATTTAATAAAATATGTGGCTAATAAGATGGCGTAAAAATCTGTTGTGTTGTAAGGTGAATTGTTGCATGATATAATTTGTATGTGGAATTGTATTGTTGGAATTCATAAAGAAATTTGTAAAGTTAAAAGGATTTCAAATTATGTAATTGCTTTTTTATAGAGACAGAAGGGGATTGTTTTATGGTATATACGATATTTGAAGACATAATGGAACCTGGAATTACACTTTGCGAAACAAAAGGTTTTAGGATTCCTGATTATTTAAGAATTGATTCTGTTATCAATGTAACAATAGATGATCATATTAATCCGACAAGTTTAGAATCAAATACTTTATATGTCTATAATGATAATAAATACTTGACAGATGAACTGGGTAATATAGCGTTTATAGATTGTAAACTTGTGCATACATCACCAACCGAACCAATAAGAGCGGAACATCCTGAGTATAAGGGGGTAAGCTTACATGGACATGACGCAGGTCATTTTGGACTTTCGCTTGGTCAACACCCTAGTTTTGCTATGGAACAGGATTCATATATGAATCGCTATGGTATTTGGCGTATATTCGAGAGATATTGGACGAGCGTACTAAAGGATGGGTGCTCGGTAAGGCTTATAGGTGTTTTTGTTGAAGGCGAAGATACATTTAGTCCGTATTGGTGTATTCACGAAGAGATAGATGGCGATGTTAGTGAGTACGTGTTTACTAATGATGGTGATCAGTGAAGGGGGTAATATTGTTCAAGAGATAAGAAAAAGTCTCCTGATGAACTATCTAGGCCGTTATGGCTTGTTTTTTGAAAAAAAGGTGCAGTTTATGAAAAAGCATGAAAACAATCTTTATAAAAACATAAATCTTTTTGAAAATAAGGATTATGATATAGATATAGACTTAGAAAAAACGATTTTTGGGGTAGGCGCAGGAATAAGTCACGATTCTCCAACTGGTATACCCTTGGGTGATGAATTGACAAATGCCTTCTTGAAAAAGTTACTTGGACCTGAGTTTGCCGATACTTTTATTGAGTATTGGAATGAACATATACCCAAAATGAAAAATGCGATACATAACGGGCATATTGTGGGTATCGGACATAATGAAGAGAAGTATAAGAATAAAAAGGGACAAAAATATAGCCCTCGCCTCGAATATGTTATCGGGGAATTTAGTAAGTTAGACAACGAATTTTCGGATTTTCATTTCTACAAGGAAGAAAACAACAGGAGATATGGACGAAAAAAGTGTATATCAGCTTTAAGGCATTTTGCGGATACTGAGCCAAACAATAATCATATGTTATTGGCTGAGTGTGCTCGTGCAGGTGCAACAATCATAACGACGAATTTTGATGTATGTATTGAAAAGACTTTAGGAGTGGAGACAGAACTCATTAATAACCCAACATCGCATCTTGGAGTAAATGCTATTTCGTTCGGGGAAGCTAACAATCAGTATGTATATCATATTCATGGAGTGGCAACAGACGATAATATCGAAGAAAATCTTGGAACAACTGTTAGAAAGGTTTCAGAACCATCACCTAAATCATTTTGTAAAATGATAAAAGATGCCTTAGACAGAGGCTTTTGTATGGTGTTTTTGGGTTATAGTGGTTCTGATTTTTTTGATGTAGGCACTTTTTTTGATGAGCTTGTTAAAGACGGAGAAACCTATGGGCGTGGTATATATGTAGACCATTGTTTTGATATCAAGATGGCAGAGGAACGTATATTGGCAGAGAAGAAATATATGTTTCTCTTGCAACCGTTTTTAGAGCAACAGGTATGTTATGGTCTTACCGAGAATGTGCTAAAATCTATATGCAGTAAGGCGGGATTAAGGACAGAGTTTGACGAACCCCTTACAGACGTTAAAGCTTTTGAGAAGACAGAGAATAGTCTTGAAGGTACTGTGCCGTCGTATATAGATGCAGATCGCGATTATTACTTTTTAAATCTATTTCGCCTAACGTCACAGCTAAATATAAATCCTGGACATTTTTGCAAAAACTGGGCAAGCACAATTGAAGAAATCTGTAAGGATTGGGAAGATGATGGTACTGACACTATTGACAGAATGTTTTCTACTATGGGACAGCTAAATGATAGTATTGTTGATGATATTAGGTTTAATAATTGGAAGAGCCACAATCCTAAGTATCTGAGGATTGCTAAAAAAATGAACAAGCATACTCATTCGTGGGAGAATAGGCATAAGACAAATTTAAGCAACCATATGGGTTATATTAAACGACCGGCTCCTGATGATATGTTGGAAAGGTACGTAGCTGATACTTGTAGAATTCTTGAAAACGGGATTACGGACGCAAAAGATGCAGATATACAGCGAGATACTATGATGTATTTCTATAGCAGACAGATAAAGAAGTGGCGATTGATATGGCTGAAAGTACCAATGCTTCGTAATTATTGTAATAAGCAAATGAAAAGATTAGTGCCATATTATGAACGACTTCTAAACTTCTCCTTTAATCGCTTTATGTATAGAACTTATTATTTGTATCCGATGCGATTTCTCAATCTAATGCATGCGATGATGGGAGATATAGAGTCTAATGAAGATGGACTCTATGGTGATTTTCAGCATGAATGGGATATCTGTATGGAAACACCGGATTTATTTGATGCAAGAAGAACCATAGAAAACAGATTGGAGCAAATAAAGATTTTGAGAAAGCGCGGTGTCAAAACGGATGCTATGATTAAAAAGAATCTGAAAGCAGTACTACATAGTCTTAAAAAGATGCAAAAGGATATATGGTTTAGAAATACTACAGGAATAATGCAATGATTATAGTTTAAAATGAGAGGAACGGGAATTATGACAAGATATTGACAGGGATTAGGATAGTTGTCGGATTGAATTTTGGAATAATTATAGCACTTATATTGTTTTAATATCGGTTTTGGTTGCAATAGTTACTACTATAATTACATATTATACCAGCAAATTGGGATTAAGAAATTCAGAAAGAATTAAAATTATTGCAAAATTAACACAAGAGAAGATAGAGGCGATAGATGTAATTAGAAAAGAAATATCTATTTTGAGAAAATACGAAGATTTAAAACTTACAGAGAAGGATTATGAGACGGTTCAATTATTAGATGATGAAATAGAGTGTATTACACCATCAAGTTGTTATTATTGTTTTTAAATCATAAATATGCCGAATAAATTAAACGATTTATGCGCGGATTATGGGCATTGTCTTAGAGATAGTAATATTCTTTATTTGATGTATGTTAGAAGTTTTTTATAAATACGCAATAAAGTTTCAAAGAGCTAAGTTACATAATAAAGAGATTAGGATTATAAGCATTCCATTATATAAGGAATTTAGGAGATGGCATAGTAGTTTTGATAAAGGATTGATTCGTTCGCTTAATAAGCCTACATTTAAATACTATACTTATTCGGGAATAAAACATAGGATGCTGAAGAAAATATATGGCTTTATATTTAAAAAATCTGATGCATACCAATACATAAATGATAGTGAAAGCGCTTTAAACAAAGTAATTAAGTTAAAACAAGAAAGAATAAAGGAAGCAGTTGGTAATATAAATATTAATAATCAAGGTCAAGGGGATACATTTATGGCGGAGAATAAGTACGCAGGAACCAAGACGGAGAAGAATTTATGGGAGGCATTTGCGGGCGAATCGCAGGCTCGTAGCAAGTACACATATTTTGCATAAGTTGCTAAGAAAGCAGGATATGAGCAGATTGCAGGGAGAATAGGGGTCAGACCCCGTTAATGTCGTTGAAATATTTATATGCAATAGATGTATCTGGGCTTTCTAGTGAGTTTGGAATAAAGGTAGATGCTAAGAACTGTGATTGTCCTTTGGATAGTAGAATATTAGAGAGATTATCCTATGATTATGGTGGGAAGAAATATACACCATGGACGAAGATTACGGATATTGACGATTATAATAATATACAAAAGGATATAGAGGATATGGTGAAAAACCTTGGAAAAGAATCAAAATTGTACTATGATTTCAAGTATTGGGGATTGCCGATTCCTTAACATACCATTCTTTTACTATAAGACCAATTTCGGCTTCCTCTTTAAATAGAGCATGCTACTTAGATAGTGATGACACTTGATTTTAGTTTTCATTTTATTTCAATGCCGGAAGTGTAGAATCAAAATAATAATATAGATGGAGAAGTGCAGGAAGGGATGTTTGTTATCGTAGGGAGAGTTTTTAGAAGAGAGCCCTCTGATATGACCACTGTTAAGATGGCAGGAGCATATCGGAGAGGCTCTTTTTGTGAATTTACGTAGAAGAGTAGGTTGACAAAAGCAAACAGACGTTCTATAATGATGGCGAGTTATATTACACATTTTCTGGATGAGTATTTGTAAAATAGAGATTTTAGTAGAATAGTTTATTAAGGAGGGATTAATATGATTTATAATCAATATCCATATAATTTGTTTAGTCAGAAGACAATAGAGTCTATGTTGAAGACTCAACAAAGCATTAGTAGTAATCAGTTACACCACAAGGAGCAACAAGAAAACATTATACATATAAGAAAGGCGATAAGTGATTATTGTGATGCTGCTAGAAAGGTCTCGTCGGATTATCAACAAATAGCTTTGAAAGCTTGTATTGATGAAATAATGATTCAAGCAGCGAAGGATGGATTAAATTGATACCGTTTCCTCGGAAATCAGTTGCGATGAGGTGAATCCATATGTGTGGTGGCGTGAGCCACTAGTTCTGACAAGTTTGAGTCGCCGTGATTAAATAGTACTTAACAATTACATGTGGTCAGTCTCTGGGCTGCTATATACTTCTCGCAGAGAATGAACCTTTGCCGGATTAACGGGAACGAATTAATAGAGATTGCATTTTGTATGCATTATAAAGGAGAAGAGAAAATGGATGTTACAGGAACAACAATAGCAAAAACAGTAGCTGATTTAGTTAAATCGGATGATGTGCTTAAGGAGTCTTCTAAAATATTTGGAATGCTTTTCCCTTTCGCTGGGATAAAAAAGAAGGCTGTGGATATGTACATAAATGAAATTGAAAAATCTGACTTGCCAATTGATACGAAATTGCTTTTTGTTTTGGATATTAAAAAAAAAATTAAAGAGCTTAAGAACCAAGAGAATATCGTTGACATTGCGATGAATAATGCAGAAAAGGGAACAGATTTTTCGGAGAAATCAGGAGTGAGCGAAGAGTGGCTCGATAGGTTTATGGATTCAGCTAGATTTGTGTGTGCTGAAGATGTTCAATTGATATGGGGGAAGATACTTGCTAACGAATTTGAAAGACCAAATTCTACACCACCTAATATGATTAGAATTTTGTCAGAAATAACACCTGAACTTGCTAAGGCTTTTAGTCTTATATGTAAAATGGAAATATGGATTGTTTTACTAGAATATGACGGTCATATTAAAATGGCAGATAAAAAGATATTCATACCTTTTGTCAATAATATTGATGAATTTTATGGAATTGGAATTAATTATGATACTCTTAGTGAATTAGAGACGTTGGGATTAATACGATTTAAGTCAAATACAGGATTTGTGATACAAGGGCTTGAAGACGAAAATGTTCTAATATGCTTAGGAGATAGAGTAGATATTATTGAGAATAGTATAAATAATGAAATTCCTTTTGGTGATGTTATGCTTACTTCTGCAGGAAGAGTATTACGAACTATTATGAATGATAATGGAGAAGAGGAGAATTTTGATAATTATTACGAAATGGTGAAAAAGTACATGGTATTTAGAGGAGTAGGTTTTGCTAAAGAGCATGATTTTTTGGTAGAAACCAATGAAGATAGAATTGCGATTCGGCGTCAAGGTTCAGAGGATGTTTATTACTTTGATGTATAGTAAGTAGGGGACAGCTATGTTTGAGGAATAATTAATGGATGGTTAGGAAAGTTACTTTTAGTATTGATGAAATAGAACATAAATATGAAAATGTTATTGATATCACACCCATTACATAAATATTTCAATATTTTTAAGGCTATAATAGTACAGATATTGACATAAATGTACTATTTTGATATTATATAAGTGATGAAAGGAATGTATATCTAAAGTGAACTATAATCTGCCATTAAGGAGGTGATGTCTATGGCTGGTTATTCGCCGGACGAGATTTTGTCTCGTCTTTGGCAGACAATTGAACGTGGTAAGTATGGTGTAGATTATGTCATTTCTCCACGAGATAAGAACAAAGAACTTCGTGAGAAGTGTTTAATAGATGATAGAAAGATTAAGGATATCTTGCTTAGTTTAACAGCAGATGATTACATCTGTTCGGAAGAAAGCGATAAAGAAGAGTTTCCGGATGATATAGTACATAAATTTATTAAGAAAGTAAAATTGATTCAGAGATATTTCAGTTCGATTATTCCGGAGGATGTTAATGTCTACATTAAGTTCACATGGACTAAAAATGCAAATAAAAATTTATTCATCATTTCATTTCACGAAGCAAACAAAGAATAGTATGTAAGTCCGGGGATTCTATATCCCCGGAAGGGGGTATATATAATAGAAAGAGAGGAATGGATATGAAGAGTGACGGATTATTATGCTGGAATTGCCGTGAGGTAGTACCTTATTCCGTCAAGATAAGGAAAAGAGAGAGAGTAATAAACGGCAAAACCTACATATATGCAGAGAAATATGGAGAATGTGATTGTTGTCATGACGAAATTACAGTGCCGGGATTAGATGATGAAAATGAAAGGAATGCGGATAATTTATATAGAGCGGAAAACGACATCATTTCACTTGATGAATTAAAAGAAATTATAAATAAATACAATATTGAAAAAAGACCATTATCTGATTTATTAGGAATGGGGACTCACACCATTTCGCGTTATCTTGAAGGGGCTATGCCTAATAGAAAATATTCTGATTTATTAAAAAATGTATTATATGATCATACAGTAATGAGGAAATATTTAGAAAAAAACTGTGATAATATTACTGATAAGGCATATAAAAAGGTGAATGAAAAATTATTGTATATGGAGAAGTTGTGTGAGCATTCAAGCAAGATAGAAATAATTGCTATGTATATTATTCATACAGCAGATGATGTTACGGATTTATACCTTCAAAAGATGCTGTATTTTGTAAAAGCATTCTCCATGGTATTGTTAGGTAAAGACATTGTGGAAGAGAAGTGTGAAGCGTGGGCGTACGGACCAGTATTTCCAAGAATATATGATAAATACAAGGAGTTTGGAAGAGAACAAATACCTGATTATAATCGAAATGTAGATTATAGTAAGCTACTAAGCGTTGAAGAACTTGGACTTATTAATCATGTTATAGATAGTTTGGGGATATATAATGGTGGAACGCTTATGAGGATTACTCACTTTGAAAAGCCGTGGATTGATGCGCGAATGGGGATCCCTAAATTTGCGTCATCTAATAATCCTATTGATGACGATGTAATTAAAGATTACTATTATGGAATTGAAATGAAGTATGGATTGAAGAAAATGAAGGGGATAAATGAATATTTGAGTGCTATTGGCATTATTTAGGGGATGGCGTTTTACTGGCAAGAAGACCTCTGAACATCATATTAATAATGTTGACATTGATATATTAAATTGCAGTGAGGCTAGAAGTTTGGGATGCCGGTAATAATTATATATAGATGACATAATAGTTGCGAAGGGCGAAAAGGTGACCATGAGTATAATAAGTGGCAATATAAAATGCTTTAAAACACTTTGATTTTTTCACCAATTGGGGATTGTGTATGTTTAATTATGAAAATTTGAGTGATGTAGAATTTGAAGAATTATGTAAAGATATTATGCAGAAGAAATTAGGGAGCTCGTTATATACTTATACAAAAGGAAGGGATGGCGGTATTGATATATGCGATGATTCCTGTAATCCCAAGGTTATTATCCAAGTTAAGCATTACAAGAATTACTCAATTTTAAAATCATCACTAAAGAAAGAGCCGAAAAAACTCGACAAAATAAGAGAAACAGGGATTTCTGATGATTTTGAGTATTATATTTGCACATCATGTGGATTGACACGTGCTAATGTGATGGAGATTCATAAGATTTTTGAGGGATACATTTGCTCAGATGATTATATTCTTGGAAGAAATGAGATTGAGGATTTTTTGAATAGTGAAAAAGGAAAAGATGTGCTTTTTAAGCATCATAAGCTTGGATTATCATCGTATACCATTGCTGAAACCATATATTACGATGCAACAATTGATAGTAAGGCTCTTTTTGATGAGATAGAAAATATCAAAAAATTCTTTGTGCCGACTGTTGAATTTAATCGGATATTGAATGCACTATCTCAAAAACGAATAGTTATTTTAACTGGAAATCCTGGTGTTGGTAAGACTATGACATCAAAAATGCTTATTCTTGAGATGGTAAATAGGGGCTATAGAATTATATATGTGAGCGATCATAATATAAAGGAATCTAAAGCACTGCTATCAAGAGATAGTGATGAGAAGGAACTAATTTTTCTTGATGACTGTTTTGGACAACGTTATTTTGAATTGAAGGATGAAACAGGAGCAGAATTAAATGCACTAATAAGATATGTAAGGGCTCATTCTAACAAAAGTCTACTTATGAATTCTCGTGTATCAATATATCATGAAGCGAAAGAACGATACTCGGATTTTGCAGATGATGTTATGAATAAAAAATTGGGTGAAGTATGTATTGAGATGAAGGATTTAGAAGTAGTTGATAGAGCGCAGATTTTTTATAACCATCTGTATTTTAATAATGTGTCAACCCTTTACTTGAATGCAATTAAGGATAGATATAACTACAGAAAAATAGTCAGACATCCAAATTATTCTCCCAGAATAATCAGTCATGTGACATCTAAATCGGTAATAGAAGCTTATTCGCCACAAGAATATGTGAGATATATTTTTTATGTGCTCGATAATCCAGCTTTAATATGGGAAAACGAATATATTGAAAGACTTTCGAATGTAGATCGTATGTTTATGAATACGCTTTTCTCATTATCGGACGGAGTGGTTCCTATTGAAGTCCACAAACGTGCATATATGGCGAGGTTACGATATGACAGAATTGATTCCACAGGCAATGTATGGGAGAAATCAAAGAAACGTCTTGTTGGAAGTATGCTTAAAATGGTTTCTAGAGATGGGACGGAAGAACTTTCTGTAGCAGATCCATCTGTGAATGATTATCTGGAGTCGTATTTGAATAATAACATTTGTGAGGTGAATACAATTCTTCATGCAGCTACAGAATATATACAGTTTCAGAGGCTGAATCAGGATAAATTTATTGATAGGATAAAGGATGGAACCGCGATTTCATTAAATTTTACTAATGATGGAGATAGGGCGCTATGTATATTGTCTGAGGTGTTGGAAAAAACGATAATATTAGATGAATATAGTAAACTTGTTAAATCTTTTTATCGAAAGCCTATGTCAACATATAATATGGATAATGCGAAGAGTGTTATTTCTGTATATATAGGGTTATTGCAAGAGCAATTTGACGAGGTCTACAAATCGAAGCATTATGTAAATGCTGAAAGTATACACTTTTTATTGCACGAGATAGAATTTAGTGATTTTGAAGATTTCTTTGAAACAGTAAAAAAATATCGACAAGAATGGTTGTTTGATGAATTCAAAGAAACGATTAATGAGTGCATCTATCAGTCGTTGAGTGAATATATTAAGTCTGCTACGGTTGAAGATTATAATGACGATAATTTAATGGAGATACTAGATGAACACACAATGATGACGCTTTATGGTCCTGAAACGAACATTGATGCTGCAGTAATGGATGTGATGGATAGTGTTGAAGAAAATATATATGACGAAATATACGCATATGTAGATTCTTTTCCGGTTGCATTTAAGAATACTCAAATGGTAGAAAAATATATAAGAGACTATTTAGAACTTGATTCATGTAGCGCAGAGTCATTGCTTGAGGATACATTGAGGGCAGATGAATATGTGGATTATCATTATGAGGAATATCGAGAATGGAGTATGAATAGTAGATTGGAAGATTCAGCGATTGATAGAATCTTCAGATAGTAACGCTGTTTTCTAAGACTATGAGTGTTATATATAAGGAATCTACATAATGCTGACGATAGAGTATCTCTCTTTAGCCACAGATCGGGAAGCAAAATAGAGTCCTCTGGACAGCTTCAAAGAGTTGTGTAAATTATTAATTGATTGTGGCAATACTCAATTCACGGATGCGCAAAAAGAACTGATAAAACAAGCTGTTGGATATAGAAGATAAACCGGATGACATTGGTATTCCAATAAAACATAAAGTGGTCGCAAAGAAATAGGCGGTCAGACCCCAATGAAAAAGCTTTGACAAATGTCGTGTTTTAGTATACAATTCGCAAAAATGAAATTATTTATTGCGTCATAGTTGGGGGGGCTGTAACATCAGCGTATCATATAGGGACCGCCATTAAGAATGCCGGAAAGAAATAAGGATTAAGTATGACAATAGCGGATAGGATATTT
>AUXO011421755.1_pt1 | contig 12102 bp, 11 predicted proteins | sample 768731 | NCBI WGS metagenome assembly AUXO01 (sample SAMN02715735, study PRJNA202380) | gut metagenome | biome: sheep rumen | host: Ovis aries | place: New Zealand: Palmerston North | reverse complement strand
AGTCAGGTAAAGACGATAAGCCAAAACCAGGTAAATCCACTATAGTTATTCTATGATTTGCTTTTAAATAGTTACCTAGAGGATCCATCATTTCAATATTTTGTCCCCATCCATGTAACAAAATAACATCTGTCCCTTCACCATACTGCTTATAATTAATTTTAATATTTCGAACCTTTTTAAACATATTAAACACCATAATAATTGTATCACATTTTATAATAATCCGGAATTTGAATAATCTATCCTTGACAATTATTGACAATGAATTCTACGTTTATATTATAAAAACCCATAGTATGGGCTTTTACTTCAAAACATCCATAAAGGTATTTAACATATGAATGTTATCTTTAATTCGATCTAATTTATCTGGAAGAGTTAATTTATATGATATTCGCATTAAATCATTTAATTGATAAATAAACTCGGGATGACGAAGAAGATTTTTGTAATAGAACGAGTTTTCTCGTAAATACTTTTTTAAATATGGATTATTATTAATAAGATATTGAACACTCATCATCATAATTAATCCTCAAAATATTTATATTTTGGCCTTTCTTCATAATTATTAGTATTAGAATTATTACCAGAATTATTCCATCCTTTAAATACTTCGATTGCTTTATCTAATGAAACAAGAGCTTTTTGAACACCATTTAAATCAATACCTTTAAACAAATCAAAGAAATCCTTAATAGTTGTCATAAGACTTGAATTAGAGCTTTTATTATTATCGTTAAAAGTATTCCAAATACTATTATTTTCACCATATAAATCATATATTTCATAAAATTGTTGCCAAGTCATTTCCTTATTTTTAACATATTGAACCAAATTTGGATGATTTTGTACAAATAATTTAAATTGTTCCTTTTTCATCCTTATCACCACTATTAGTATATGCAACTATTTAGCTTTTTCGCTACTATTTTGTTTTTTTAAATTAAATAAATAATTAACTAACTTTTCCACTACATTATAAGAAAACAATGAAAAAATAGTTAGTAAAAATGTAATCAATCCTATCTGACCATTAACTTCTTGTAAGCTAAAAAATTCTCTTTGAAAAAGACCACCATAAATAAAGATTATTATTAATAAAAAGAATAATGTTCCACGTAAATAATTAAATGGACGTGATACACGATTAAGATGAATAAAACCAGTTACTCCAGTTATAAAAACCGCTAATGAATTGGTAATTTGTGGTGTTATTTCAAAATATTTTTTAAATAACAAAATAATAATGATGTTAAAGAAAACTGTAAAACTTCCCGGAAGACTCTTCTTAATTATTTTAAGTAAAAAGCCTTTTCCATTAACAACATTATGATTAGGTTCAAGAGCTAAAACAAAACTAGGTATTCCAATGGTACAAGTTGTTATTAATGTAAGTTGAATAGGAATAAAGAAATACTCTGATTGAAAGAATAAACAAGTTAAAATTAATAAAATAGTATAAATTGTTTTAATAAGTAAGAGAGAAGCACTTCTTTCAATATTATTAATATTACGACGTCCTTCAGCTACGATTCTTGGAAGACTTGCAAAATTAGAATCTAATAAAACTAATTGACTGATACTTTTAGCTGCATCACTTCCACTAGCCATCGCAATAGAGCAATCAGCTTCCATAAGAGATAATACATCATTAACTCCATCACCAGTCATTGCAACAGTATATCCATTTTCTTTAAGAGCTTTAACAATAGCTTTTTTCATTTGTGGAGTAACTCTTCCATAAATATCATAGTTATCAACAACATGAGCTAAATTATCTTTTGGTAAATCATTAGCATCTACCCCTTTTAGTCCCTTTAATCCTACTTTATCAGCAATACGACTAACAGTTTGATAATTATCACCAGATATTATTTTAACCTGTACTTTCTGTTTTTTAAAATATTCAATCGTATCATAAGCTTCTTTTCTTATTTCATCTTCAATTAATAAATAACCATCAATAATTAAATTTTGTGGATTTTTAGATAATAGTTCATGATTATGAGCAATGACTAATACACGATAATCCATTTGTTTTTCTTCAATGTCTTTTGATATTAATGACTTATCATGTAAAACAAATTCAGGAGCACCGACATAATAAGATATTCCCTCAATTTGACAAGCCGAATACTTTCTTTCGGAAGAAAAAGGAATAAGTCCTTCACATTCAATTTTTTCATTATTTGAGTATTTTTCTCTAATCGCTTGAAAAGTCGAACTATTATCAGGAAGAACTGACAATACTTTATGGATAGTTTTTTCAAATTGTTCTTTACCATTATCTTGAGGAATAACTTTCGATAATTTCATTTTACCCGTAGTAATCGTTCCCGTTTTATCGAAGCAAATTACATTAACCCTAGCTAAAGTCTCAATACAGTATAATTGTTGAACTAAAACATTTTGACGACTTAATTTAACAACTGATACAGCCATAACCGAACTAGTTAATAATACTAATCCTTCCGGTATCATCCCTATTAAAGCTGCCACCGTATTAATAATTGCATCGGATAATTCAACATGAACAAAATAATATTGATTAATAAACAAGGCAATACCAAGTGGAATAATAACAAAAGACAAAATTCGCACTAATTTTTCAAAAGAATTAAAAATAACTGATTTATTATTTTTTAATTTCTTTGTCTCTGCTGAAATAGTATTGATATAATTATCATTTCCTACATGAATTACTTGACCAAGACATTCCCCACTTACAATAAAACATCCTGAAGATATTATTTCGCCTTCATGCATTAATATTGGTTCTACTTCCCCTGTTATAAAAGAAGAGTTTACTTCAACTGAACCCTCAACTATTTTTGAATCAACTAATACTTGTGAACCTATTTGATATTGAATTATATCATCTAAAACAATTTCTTCATTTGTAATTTCTTTTATTTCTCCATCACGAATTACTTTAGGCTTAATATTTGACAAAAGAGATAGTTTATCAATAGTTTTTTTAGACATTACTTCTTGAACAATACTAATAACCGTATTACAAATAGCTACCCCTAAAAACAAGCAATTTTTAAGAGAATACCATAATCTTCCAAAAATAACCCCACTAACAATTATAGCAACAGCTAAAGCAATATTTAAAATATTGAAATAAGTAAAAATATTTCCTACAACAATTTCTTTAATAGTTTTTGTTCGTGCATGATTAACATTGTTTACTTTTCCCTCATTTATTCTCTCATTTACTTCAATAGTTGTTAAACCTTTTCTATGCATGATTCTTCCCCCTTTTTATTTTTCCTATTATATCACGAACTACTTTATTAACTAAGATTCGATTAATGTAATAGCTATAGCCAATAGATATTAACGCTCCAAGTATTTGTAATAAAATATTCTCACTATAATAAGTATACGTTACCATCGCTAAGGCGATTAAATTCGTTAACATAAACTTATCCTTCGGTAATACTAAATATTTTTTTAATTTATAATTACGATAAAAGTTTATCGCTAAATATGAAGATAATGTTCCTAAAATAGGAGCAAATAAACCTAATTTACGAATAAAAAGAAAATTAAAAGTTAAATTAATAATTGCCGCCATAACCGTTGTAGGCGCAAGTATTTTAGTATCTTTGTAAGCGGAAAAAATACCACTAGAAAAAGAAGCTAAATTACTACAATAAACGGATATAACCATTAATGGAATATAAAGATATGATTCATTATAATTTTTATTAATTAAAATATGAAAAACAAAGGGAAGTAATCCAATAATAAGTAAAGATACTCCCATTAAAAATCTTCTTATTGTTAAATAAACACTACTATAAAATTCATTTTTCTTTTCATTATTAACTGCTCGTGAAGCTGATTCTCGCCAAGAAGTATTGAAAAAACTATAAAATGTATTCATAATTGTTGGAAAAGTATTACTGGTTGAATATATTCCATTATAACTATCACCTAAATATAACTTTATCATTAAAGTATCAGTAAGACTTATTACTGACCATGATATCGTACTAGGCACTAAAGGAAGAGAATATTTTATCATTTCCAACATCGTTGTTTTATTAACTTTTAAACTCATAAATCTAAAAACTTTTAAATAGATTAGTCCATATATACCAGTTCCAATGGAAGCAATAATATATGATAAAAACATCCCCGTTAAACCCATTTTTAATATTGCTAAGAATAAAACATTTAATAATATATTTATAACACTATTAACAAAAGCTAAAATAGAATACATTTTGAAGTTTCCTTCACCACGTAAAAAGCCATTAACTACTGTATATATAAAAGATGCTAAACAATAAAAAATTAACCAAACAGTATATTCATAATGAAAAATATTACCAACAATAAAAATTAGAATACTCCACATTAAACTACTAATTAACGAAAATAAAGCTACTTGTGTAAAAATATTTTTTTTATCATCTGTACTTTTTGCCTCAATAATAAAGCGAAATAAAGCTTCATCCATTTCCAATGTCATAAAGGGTATTAAAAACAAAGATATTCTATTTAATACATCAACTTGCCCTTTTTCAGCTGGCAATAAAATAGATGTATAAAGTGGTAATAATAGAAAACTAACTATTTTAGTACTAAATTTTCCAATAGATATAATTATAGTATTTTTAACTAAGTCTTTTTTTTCTTTCATATATACTCCTATATCATTATTTTTATTATATCATAAACATCTTTTTATGCATATTTATTCCCTATTTTTTTTACTATATTGACATCCACAATAATCTTGACGATACAAGTTATATTGATGAGATAATTCAATACTTCTTTTATATCCATCTCTTTTCTTAAAATCGGAATACAAGTATGGAAAATGATACTTTTCCTCTAGGTCTTTCCCTATTTCATTAATTACTTGACTATTTTTATGAGGAGATAAGGTTAAAGTTGTTGTAATATAATCAAATTGATGTTCTTGGGCATATTGAAAACTTTTTTCTAAACGTAGTTTATAACATTTAAGGCAACGTTTTCCTCTTTCTGGCTCATTTTCTAACCCTTTAGTAATATCATCATATTCATTTTTTAAATATCCAAGATTAACTAAATGAACAGGATTCTTAGTCGAGAATTCATTAATAAAACGTTCTAATTCACTAAAACGATAATTAAACTCTTCTTCTTTATCAATATTTGGATTATAGTAAAGAATTGTTATTTCAAAATAATTGGATAAATATTCAATACAATAAGATGAACATGGTGCACAGCAAGCATGAAGAAGAAGTTTAGGAACTCCTTTTAATGACTTTATTGTCTCATCTAATACCAATTGATAATTCATATACCCTCCTATTTATTCCATGGATTATTTTTATCTGGATCTGTTGGATCCCATCCCTTATTTGGACTACTACTATCTATTTTAATACTTGACGGTTTACTAACTCCTTGAGGGATATTTCCATCATATATTTTAACAGATGTTCCTTTTTTACAGTTATCATAGATCCATTTAGCATCGCGAACAGTCAGTCTCACACAACCTTTGGATGCTGAAGTTCCCAGTTTATTATATTCTTCCCATTCTAGTTGATTTTTGGCCTTTTTAAAATATGGTACAGAATGAAATAAAATACTACCCGTAATTCTTGTATAATATTGCCCATAAACATTTCCCACAAGCCATCCCCATGAAGATTTATCACTAGTTTTAAAAGTTCCTGTTGGCGTTTTACCATTAAGTCCCACTGAACAGATAAAAACCTTAATTATTCTCTTATATTCATTATTGCTATCCAATCCATATACAACAACAATATTATGGTTGCGAATAACTTCAATATAATAGGGATTTTTACTAACAACTTTTTCTTTAACAATTAATTTAATACTTTTTTTAGCAGTATTCCCTTCCATATCACAAGATGAAATACTAATAGGATATGTACCTATTTTATTAATATCATAATTGCCACTGATTTTACATTCAATATTTCCGTCTACTTCATCAACACACTTAATCTTATCTTTTAAATTAATTTTAGTTCCTTTATAAATGCTAATATCACTAGCATTAATTTTAGGACTTGTTTTATCTTCAATAAGTCGAAAAGACAATTTATTATTTAATTTTTCATATTCATTAAAAACATTTCTCTTTAGAAATACAATGGTATTATCCTCTATTTTATAATCATTTTTCTTTTTTTCTAAATAATTAACTACTTCTATATTCTTATCGATATCACTTAAAATATCATCCATTCCTTGATAATAATTCTGAAAATCAATTTTTTCTACTAAAGAATGATATAAACTAATTTCATAATCGCCTTTTACTTCTAAATAACTATCTTTATTCTCGTCGATTTTTGATAGAGTATCTTTAACAGTATTAATTTTCTTTTTTATATCTTCTAATTCTGTTTTTTTGTTGATTTTTTCAACACTTAATGAATAATCTTCTTTTGTTATTTTTTTATATTCATCAATATTTTCTAAAACATCACTTAAATAATAATCCAGTGCTTGTTCAACATTCCATCTTTTGGACGTGGTAATATCTTTTTCAATATAATTATCAACTTCTTTTTTTAATTTTCGATTAATTAAATAGTCATTTACTATTTCAATTTCATTGACTAATTTTTTTAATTCTATTTTCTCTTTAACAATAGGATATAAAAAAAGAGAAACAAGCGCTATAACAACTAATATACTACCCAAAATAATCTTCTTTTTCATATTTACCTCATAAATACGTGTATATTATAGCTTATTTTAATAAACATTTCAATGAAAAAAAAGAAAAGTAATTATCTACTTTTCTAATAGTTTCTATTTCGAAGGAAAGAAGGAAGTTCAAACTCTCCATCACTATCTTCTTCATCCATAATATCAAGATCTCTAGTAGCGCGTTTCATCGATGTATCTTTGGTATTATAAACAACCTCTTTTTGCTTGTTTTTATCAAATCCAGTAGCAATAACCGTAACAATTACTTCATCATTTAAATTCTCATTAATTACTGAACCAAAAATAGTATTAATGTCATTATTACTTGCTTCACGAACAACTTCAGCCGCTTGTTCAGCTTCAAATAAAGTTAAGTTAACTCCACCAGTAATATTAATAATGGCATCAGTTGCTCCTTTAATATCTGTTTCCAAAAGTGGACTTGATACTGCTTGACGAGCCGCTTCAACAGCACGATCTTCACCCATACCAATACCAATTCCAATAATAGCATTTCCTGATTTTTCCATAACCGCTTTAACATCCGCAAAATCAAGATTAACAAGTCCTACAACTGCTATTAAATCAGAAATTGATTGAACACCTCGACGAAGAACATTATCAACCTCTTTAAATGCCTCTAAAAGTGGAGTTGATTTATCAATTATTTCACGTAATCGATCATTTGGAATAACAATTAATGTATCGACATGTTTTTTTAACTCTTCAAGACCAGCATTAGCATTTTCCATTCTTTTTTTACCTTCAAAAGTAAATGGTTTTGTAACAATAGCAACAGTAAGAGCTCCTATACTTTGAGCTATTTCAGCAACAACTGCTGCTGCTCCGGTTCCAGTTCCACCACCCATTCCACAAGTGATAAAAATCATATCTGCTCCTGCTAAAGCTTCTTCAATTTCTTTTTTGCTTTCTACTGCCGATTCACGACCTACTTCTGGTCTTCCTCCTGCCCCTAATCCATCAGTTAATTCTTTACCAATTTGAATTTTTATATCAGCTTTAGAATTTTTTAAAACTTGATAATCAGTATTAGCAGCAATAAATTCAACACCCTTAACACCACTTTCAATCATACGGTTTATGGCATTTCCACCACCACCACCAATTCCAACAACTTTAATTTTCGCCAATTGATCCATTTCTAATCCACTTAACATATAATTATCCCTCTTTCTAATTGTCTTCAAAATACTTTTTCAAATCATCTATAACTTTTTCATGTAAAACATTTTTCTTACTAACAATCATATCTTCTATATGATCATACATACTATAATCAATACCACGTATCTTCAATTTATTATAATAGTATTTTAACATACCAACACATGATGTGTAAATATTATTTCTAACTCCCATAGTATTTAAGGAAATAGAACTAGCAATATCGCCATAAACACTATTAATTAAAAAATCAAATCCTGGTAAAGAGCTTATACCACCAGTTACAATTATATAACTAATTTCACGGTTTGTTAAGGAATTTAAACTTTTTTTGACATTTTTTAATATTTCTTCCAAACGAGCTTCAACAACCTGACTTATTTCAGTTTGATTAATAACGATTTTTTCACCATCCATCGTAGTATATTCAAATGTTTCTTTATCATCGGCATATTGACTAGTAGCAAAAGATAAATTTTCCTTAATATAACGGGCAGTTGTTTTATCTAATTTATAAATATATCTTATATCTTGATCAACTAACCTACTACCTAATGGTAATACTTCTCCCTTAATCATTAATCCTTTATTAAAAATAGCAACCTCAGTTTTATCTTTGCCTATATCGACTAAAGCTAAAGAACAATTATTATATGATTCATGCTCTTTAATATTTTCAAAATCATTAATTGGTCCAAAAGATAAATCAATTACTTCAACATGGCATTTTTCTAATAATTCCAGATAAGGCAAAATATTTTCTTTTGGAATAGTGGATATAAGCATTCGACATTCTAATTTATTTCCTTCATATCCTATGGGGTTAAGAACTTTCTTACTTCCATCAATTAAAAAATCAATTGGTGAAACAGTAACAACTTCGTAAAAGGGATCAATAGTACTAACACTACTCTTCAAACAAGTAATAATATCTTCTCCAGTTATTACTCCTTCCGGATAACTTTCTCCATTATATGCATTAACCAATACATCATAAAAAGGAACAGTAATAATAGCTTTATCAATACGAAAACCTAATTGTTTTTCTATTTCATCAAGGGCTAAATTAATTGATGCTTCAGCTTGAGATTTATCACAGATAATACCTTTTTTTATTCCAACACTACGCGTATTACAAGATGCCAAAATATTTATTCCATTATCATTTACTTCACCAACAACTATTTTAATTGTATCACTGCCAATATCTATACCAGAATATATCATAAGCACCCTACCTTATCAAAATAATTATAACTTAAATTTTCTCTTTTTAAAAGTTTTTTTTGCAAAGTTCTTATTTTTTTTGATTTTCGTAAGCTAATAAGACATTCGTCATCAGCATTACTACAGTCATTGGTCCTACTCCTCCAGGTACAGGCGTAATTTTCCTTACTTTATCATAAACATCATCATAGTTAACATCACCATAAAGTTTTCCATCAACACGATTTATTCCAACATCAATAACTACACTACCACGCTTAACCATATCACGAGTAATTAAATGTTTTTTACCAACTGCTACAATCAATATGTCAGCTTTTTTCGTAATTTTCGCTAAATCTTTTGTTTTAGAATGGCACATTGTAACGGTAGCATTAGCATTAATTAAGAGATTCATCATTGGCTTTCCTACTAAAATACTTCTTCCTATAACTACAACATTAGCGCCCTCAATCGAAATGTTTTCTCTTTTTAATAATTCCATTATTCCTTTGGGAGTACAACTTACTAAACACTTTTCATTATTTAAAAGAAGACCAGCATTAAAATATGTCAATCCATCAACATCTTTTTCTTTTTGAATACTATTAACTATCCTCTCTTCATTCATTCCTTTAGGTAAAGGTAATTGAACAATTATACCATTCACCTTTGAATCATTATTTAATTTTTCAATAACTTTAATCAAGTCATCATCATTAATACTATCATAATGCATATGAGAATAATCAAGTCCAATATATTTAGCACACTTTTCTTTTTGATTAACATAAACACTACTTGCAGCATTATCACCAACACTGATAACTACAAGTTTTGGTTTAACAGCTAATTTCGAAACTTTCTCCTTCAATTCATCTTTTATTTCTTTACTAATTCTTTTTCCATCAATAACTTTACTCATCATTTTTTAATTCCTTTCTTATTTTTTTATAATCCTTAAAATTATCTTCAACACATTTCCAAAATTCCTTCGAATGATTGGCATGAATTAAATGACTTAATTCATGAACAATAACATAATCTAAATAAATAATCTCTTTTTTTATTAATTCTAAATTTAAAGTAATTTTCTTAGTTTTAACATTACAAACTCCCCAACGTGTTTTCATTTTTCTAATTAAAAGAGTTGGATAAGGTATTGAATAAATAAATTGCTTATACATTTTATCTAATTCTTCTTGAAAAATTATAGAAGCTTCTTTTTTATACCATTTTTCTAAATTAAAATCTATTGGAACAAACACTTTCGATGTACCAAAAGTTATATCTTGATTATTTAAATAAACTAAATCATATTTTTTTCCTAAATAATAAAAATATTCTTCTTTTTCTTTCCTTTTAGTTACACGATTTATCATTTTTAGAAGACCTTGTTCATTTTTCATAATAAATCTTTTTATCATTCCATCACTAGTAAAAGTATTACAGGTAATATATATTGTTAAATCATCCTTAACTCTTAAATACATATTTTTAGTACTTATCTTTTTATTTATAATGACATTATATTCTTTATCATCAATTAAAATTTTCATAGCATCACAATATCATTATAACAAAAAAAGAATGCTAAATTCTAGCATTCTTGACTATATTTCACATTAATATTATTTTTCACATGCTGACAACTTATATGAATACATTGTCTTTTCACTGTTTGTTAATTTCTTATATCCTTTTGGCAACTTATCTTCTTCATAATATTCATCAGTAATTATATCTTTTTCTTTTTCTTCTGTTATAGTCTTCGTACGAGAACGATAATAAGTTGTATTTACCTCTTCTAATTCTTGATATGAATATAAAGTATAACCTTGAGAATAAGCTACTTTTGGTGTAGTTACAACACTATATTGACAACTTTCATGAATTAATTCATACTTACCAGCACTATTCTTTTTCGTAGAAACCTTAGCACATGGACGATTATAAATTTTATAAGTATTATATTCTTTATAATTCAAGTTTCCAGTTAACTTATTATTTCCAACACACATATTTCCTTCTTTAGTGTATCCACTAGGACAATAAGTATAACTTGATCCTGGATAATATCCTTTTCCAACTATTTTAATAGTATCACTACTACTTAAATAACTAGTTGTTGTTTTTGTTTCACCCCAAACTTTTTCTGTTTTTACGGTTTGTTCAACATCAAGGTCACGAGAAGCTTCGATAGGTGTAGTTGTATATTCACTCCATTCACCATAAGTTTCAACTTTCTTAGTTTTTCCTTCTTTAACCCCTTTTACAAAAGTAGTTGTACGCATAGTAAGCATACTATCATTTATTTTTTCATCAGTCCAATCTGACCAAGTACTACAACTATATTGACTATATTTGTCTTCTTCCTCTTCTTCAGATTCTTCATGAGGGGTAACCTCTTCACTTGATTGATCAGAACAATTTGTACAATGATAATCTTTATTATAAAAGAATACCTCTTCTTTTTCATTGGTTGAACATTGTAACTTAATATTCATAATATAAGAATCAGCATAAGGACGTAATGAAGCAGTCGATTTATTATCATCACATACTTTATTATTAGCATCAGTAATAGTAGTTAATTTTCCTTTTTCAATAAACTCTTTAACACTAACTGTTTTTATTTCTGAACCAACCGGTAAATGTTTATCAATAAAGAAATAACTATAAGCAGCATCCCTAACTTTTAAAACATTATTAGTATGAATATTAGGATCATACGCAACTTCTTGATCATCATTATTATTTTTCTTTAAAGCGACTATTAACCAGATAAGAACAATTAAACAAACAACAATAATAATTATTTTTATAATAAGTGATCCAAATCTGTCCCAAAAACTATTATTATTTTCAGGCTCTTCGTTGTAAGATTCATTATATTCATTAAATTTTTCATCATCAATTGTATACATACTCAAAATCCCCCTTAAAACGGCTATTATTATACCATACTATGCTATATTTGTCAATTTTTTCATTAAATAG
>AUXO014579733.1_pt1 | contig 12103 bp, 4 predicted proteins | sample 768731 | NCBI WGS metagenome assembly AUXO01 (sample SAMN02715735, study PRJNA202380) | gut metagenome | biome: sheep rumen | host: Ovis aries | place: New Zealand: Palmerston North | reverse complement strand
ATAGCTAATCCTAATAAAATTAATAATATGAACCATATATTCATGAATCCTCACCACCATTAATAATTTTATCATTTTTATAAATATAATTTTATAACCTAAATAATAATTCTACAATAAAGAAAAAACTTATAGAAAAACTTAAATTTCTATAAGTCGTTTCTTTAATTAATTATTTGTCCAAACAGTTGGTTCCATATTATTGTTATAATACCAATAATTTTCAACATTTTCTTCAGGCTTCTTAGCTGAATAATACTTAACTGTTTGTACAGCAGAATTATTTGTCACATTAGCCCATTCTGCTTCTGTACCCTTATAATATCCTATTGTAATTGAATTTGCAGGTACCTTAGTAGAATCATCAAATGAAACTACATTCTTAGAAATAATCATAGATGTAGTATCCTGATCTATAGAATCAATAGTAATATTGAATTCTAATTTACGTTTAGCTCTTTGACCACTTGAATTAGAATTCATATACATAATGCCTTGACCATCTGCATAAATTCTAGAATCAGTTCTTATATTTACTGTGACAGTACTTATTCCAACACTTTCTACAACTTCGAATTCTCTAGATACATCAAGATATAAATAGTCAGTAGGATTTGAAGAGTCTCCATTAACGAACTTTGGATAAATATTACTATGAACCCATGTATGAGCCTCATCATTAGTTTCTTTTCTACCTACATAAGTAATATCTCCTACACTGTCATCAGTACCGAAAGCACCAGTATTACCTAAATCGCCCCAAACAAAGTCGATTGAGAAATCTTCAGACATTGTATTTGTATTGTCTTCGCCTTCTTCTGCAGCCATCATATTATCTATAGACATATAACAGAATGTTACAGTACCATATGTAGCACCTAAATAATAAATACCAGGTGATGTAATAGTATATGTATGAGCTAATAAATGCTCATAATTAATATACTTTAGATAATATACTTCTGTGTCAGTTGAATTAGGTGTAGATACCTTTACATATGAAGATTGAGTAGTAGCTGTTGAATAACAGTTAGGAAGTGGTATAGCCGCATTTGGAGTATAGAACTTTTGAATTAAGCTATATGCATAATCCTTAACTGTTGATTTAGTAGCCTCATCAGTATAATCAGATAATGTTGTTACTGTAGCTGTATCAGCATCTAAATCAGCAACCTTCCATAAAGCTAAATATCTTAATAATGTTTCATCAAAGCTAGAATCTAATTCAGTAGAAACAATAACATTAACAAATACTGGGTTTTCAGGACTTGCCTCTGTTATAACCATTGAAGCGGCACCCTTAGGAGCATAATAAGATATTTCTTTTTCAGTCTTACTTTCATCATTCAATGTATAGCTATACTCTACTTCTTCAAATTGATTATCAAAAGTATCAACATCAGTACTATAAGTAATACCCTTCTCAAAATATAAAGAACTATTAACTTCTTCAATTATAGATGTACTGCTTTTCTTCCAACCTCTAGATTGAACGATGATATTAGCTTCATCTAATTCAACATTAGGTAGATCAGGAATTAGCATTCTATTAAAGATAAAGTATGAATAATCTACAGCACTTGTGTTTAATGCAAATGAATAATAAGTATATTGAATAATATCAGAATTCTTATCAATTGCAATACCATCTACACCTAATGAATAGAAATAAATAGCTATATCATTATATGTATTAGATATTGTATATCCAGTACTTCTAGAGAATGTAATATAAGTACTTCCATTATATAGTCTATGATTTCCTAAATCATAAGTTAATCCAGTCAAACTAATTGTTGAACTACTCTTCTTTAATGAAGTAACACTATCAAAAACATAATTTTGGAAATTAAGTCCACTTACAATATTATCACTATAACTTGGAGTTGCAGTTTGCTTCCAAATATATTGAGAATTGATAGTTAAACAGTAATTACCGTTAGTATCAATTAAGAAGTTACCTGAGAACATTAATGATAAATCAGCTAACATGATGTTTCCACTCTCATCACAAGTTAATGCATAATAATTTTCACCAACTTTTGCCATAACAACATATTCACCACTTACTACACCTTCAATAGTACCTGATGCTGGTGTACCGCCATAAGCAACTATGTCAGTAGCTTCAGTTATTTCAGTTAAAGGTAATGAATCAATAGTAAATCCATCATCATTCATTGAAATTTCAAATGTTTGATAATTATTAGTATTTTCTAACTTCTCACCAAGTCTATAAACTTGTACCTTCTTATTGTTTGCCTTAGCTGCTTCTATATCAGTTGTAAACTGGAATCTAAAACTAGAATAATCAAAATATAGATAATATATCTGACCATAATTAGAATCATAATTGCCAATTACATATTGGTTAGTACCATATGTATATAATGTCCAAATATAGTTTTCATTTTCTTCAGGCATTTCATCATATACTATTGTCGTTGGCTCATCATTTACTGTTCTTTCAGTTGGATCACCACTTAGTAAATAATAATCCTTAAGATAAATAATAGCATCATGAGGCGTCATAGTGTATTTATTATCACTATAAGAATAGTAAGTCCATATTTCATCTTTTTGAATAGTTGTAGGTAGAGATGATTCATAATCTTTTTCTTTATATACGCCATTATTACCCATCATGTATGTATAGTTATGACCACCAAATGAATAAACCATAACATAATTATTACCTACTTGAGGATCTTCATTCTGAGAACCTAATGTTATAACAGAACCATTAACTGTGTAATCATAGAATGATATACCAGCTGAATTAAATACATATTCTAGATTATTCTCTTCATATTTCTCAGAGAAACCATTATTTGAGAATATTAAACTATAATCCTTACCTAATTGTTCCCAAACAGATGCATCATATAAAGTTATCTGACCACCACTATTTAGTGCCTCTTCAAATTCATCTGTTATATCAATTGTAATAGGTGAATCCTTAGTCTTCATAGATAGTGCATAATATCTACCATTGTATTCAGCAACAATAATATAATTTTCTGAATCCATTACAGATAAAGATGAAATTACTTCAGCTTTATAATTTAATGAAGACATAACATCGGCAGTTGCTGATAAAGCATCTGATTTTCTTACATAGAATAAACAAATACCATAATTATTATTTATTCCAACACTTGAGCCTGTATAGTATGTATTACTAAAATTAGCAGCAGTATATTCATAATTTCCAATTTCTTGATGATAACCAGAGATTCTATAATATGCAGTATTAGAAAAACCTGTTGCGGTTACGGCTGTATATGTGTTTCCGCTTAAAGTATACAAATCTAATTCATTAGCATATACTCTAGTATAATTATCACCTGTTTTCACATAATATGTAGCAGTATTAGAAAAATTTGTTGATGTTACGGCTGTATATGTGTAACCACTCCAACCAGAACCGCTTCTAGTATATAAACCCAAATCACTTGGGTATACACGAGTATAGTCTGGAACAAGAATTGTATTACCATATGTATATGCCCATAAACCAGTTGAAACAGAATCTAATAATGCTAAACCGCTATCTTCTGCCATACCGAGGTATTCTGAATAATCTGAATTTAATGAAAATCTTGATCCGTCATAATACCATAATTCATTAGCGGCAAATGTAGATGGTAGACCACTTCCATATGTCGCAGGAACAACATTATTAGCGTTATTTACTGAAACAATGTAATATTTAAAATCCTTATATATAACAATTGCATATGTATTACCACTTGTTAATGATGTTGCTATCTTACCTGTTGAATTGTCATATAAATACGTAGTATTAGTATTAGTACCACTTGCAATAACTTTATTGCCTTCAACATTTAAATTACCAGTTGCAGTTGCTTCAACTACCTTTTGTAATTTAGATTGATTTGTATATACATGATTGTATGTATATTCAAAATATTCTTTAGTTGTAGATACAGAAGGTGAAGATACACCATAATTTAGATAATATGAAGTATTCTTAACAAATTGTAAAGAATAACCATAATTTCCCGCCTCACTTGCTTTTAATACATAAGTATTATCAGTTAAATAACTACTTATTACATCAGTATTAAGATTCTTACCAATTGATTGAGTCTTTATAGATGTTCCATCAATACCAATCAAATAATATACTTTATTAGATGTATTTTGCATCAAAATAACATATTGATTATTTAATGTAAAATTAATTACTCCAGTTGCATCAGCAGTTAATTGAGTCCCTAAATCACCATTTGCATAATTAAAGATGGCAACTGTTGAACCAGACGTTGAACCTTCAATATTTAAATAATTAACAACAGACTTATATGCTTGATTAATAACTAATGAAGATGTAACATTTGATTGAGTGAAGTTCATAGCTGCTTGACTTGAAGAATCACCATAACCTATTGCCTGATTGTTTATTAATTTCCAGGTTCCGTCACTAAATCTAGATACTTTCCATTCATATGGTGCAGCATCTCCTACTAATAAGTACTGTGATGTTGAAGTATTACCTTTATAAGCTATAGAACCTGTTTCATTTAAATTGAAGTTCTTCAATATAAAGTATTCATTACTAACATCAGAATTAAAAGTACTTTCACTAGTATATTGATACTGGTGATAAATATAATCTAGTAAACTCTTATAATTTTCTTCAGACATAGTATCTGTTATCATATTTGTAACATCTTTTTGAATAGCAGATGAACCATTTGAACCTAAAGCTGTCCATCCATCAACTGAATGTGCAGCAATCATGAAATCTCCGTCCATCAATACATTATCATAATCGGTTATTATATCTACTGTATATGAAGCGTCATATCTAAATAAGTGAATCTCAGTAGCATCATTTAAATTAGTTGATAATTCAAATTTATTTGTTTCAGCATCATATGTCAAATAATATGTAGCACTACCTTTAACACATTTCATTACTTTATTAATTGTATCATAATACATTTTTAAAATATTTGCGGTCGATAAACCGGTATTTACCGTTATTTGATTTAATGTTGTTCCTGAACTATCAATATAATACTTTGTATTATTAGTTGAAGTTGCTGTTTGATAGAACATATTTTCAGAATTAGACGCTGTACAAGTCCAGTCACAATTCTTAGGAACATTAACAGTTTCCTTTATTACTTCTCCTGTAGAATTCATAATAGGATTTACATATGTAGTAACATCTGCTCCAGTATATCCATCACCAGTTTTTTCAGAATCATATGTTAAACCATAGTATTTATCGCCTGATTTTGCAGCAATAACATAATTTATTGTGTTATCTAATTTGTCACCATCTGAGCTAATTAATGTTAAAACACTTGAAGTTGTATAATCACAACTATAAATATAAGGTATACTATTAGTATTCCAAGACAAATTGTAACTTTCATTATTAGTAGTAACATTTTCAGTACTATCGATTTTAAACGATAATACTCCACTTGTTGATTCAGTATATAATCCATAAACTAGATTATTACCAGCAACAAAACCCAAACCCAAACGACTTTGATTATTATTAACAAAAGTATAGAAACCGGAATCATAATTAGGTCTTATACCTGCTTCCTTTGCAGTTGTTACTGCTTTGGATCTTTTATTTTGGCTATCATCAGCTGATAAATACAATCTTCCTAATGTATATCCGCCTATGTATCCATTATTATATCTACTATTGTTAGCATTTGCATCAGAATAATACATTAATTCTAATTCTTCAGTATAACCAAGTTCTACATAATTATCTTCAAAATACTTGTTGTATAAAAAACCATAATTAGCATTTTTTGCGCCATAATCTCTTTCATTATTTCCAGTTGCTTCAAATCCCCATAATGCTTTTGTTATTGCACTATCTGTTGTCGATAACGTATTCTTGGAAGAATTAGTTAATTTATAAAATGTATTAGCTGACCAAGCTGTATTTCGAGATTTTTGTGTCGCAGTAATTCGATAATAATCACCATATTTAGTATCCCAGTTCGACGGTTTAGTAGCTAGTCTAATATATGTATTTGTAGAACTATCAAAATAGTAATTTGTGTTTGCCTGCCATGTTGAACTAGTATTAGATGTTACAATCAAAGTATAATAATTTTGATACCCAGGGTTATTAGTAAAATCACTAGGTGCTGATGTTGTTAATGCATAAGTAAAAGTGGTAGTTGTTGTATATGGATTAGAATTCATAACATAATTATCTGAAGAACCATTCCATTGATTTGTATGGACAACAGATCTTTGTGTTCTATGATCTAATGGGTCTTTATCATTCCATTCCATTAATACAGGTGCATAGTTAGTATTGGTAATATCATAGTATGAAATAAAATAATACTTGTTTGAAGATGCTGTTGTTGTAAAACTACCTGTAGTTGTCAATAAACTAATATTTTCAAAATTATATTGTGTTTCTTGCTTATATAACTCAATTTTTATAGAAGGAACAACATCGCTAATAATAAAACCATTTGAAGTATCATAGTTTAAATATTTATTATTACCTTCTACTTTAGTATATAATCTTGACTCAATTGCATCATAATACCAAATACAATTTGTTGTTGAGCCTGATAAAGCAGAACCATTTGTATAAAGCTTTGCTGATGTATAGCTCTTATTAACAAATGTAGGCTCATACGTATCAGTTGATATAGTCCATATGTATGGATTTGTTGGAGAATAGAAATCAATATTAATAGCACTTACGGAATTATCAATTGTAGTTGCATTTGTTAATCCAAGTGGATATCTATCTCCATCTACATTAGCTACAATAACATAATCTCCTGCTTTTAATTCAGTAGAATTTGCTTCTAGGTGTTTTGCACCATCATATGAAATATAAAGTGGTGTTTCATCCTGAGGAACTAATCTATATAAATATAAAGTATATGTAGTAGTACCTAATGTAAACTTATTATTTGTACCATCAAAAGTAATATATTTATTACCATTATTATTATTAGATAATGAGCCACTTGTAGTTCCATTATAAGTCCAATATCTAGCAGTAGCTAAAGTTAAGTCTGCGCCATCATTTGAAATATAATATGTCATTGATACCTTATCAAGGAATGTCACTCCTCCTGCAGCAACATCATCAACATACCAAATAGAATTAATTATTTCATTATATTCTGATAATGAAAGGCTTGTTGGGAAACTTGAAGTTTCATAAGTTTTTAAAGATTCTGCATATTCATTTGATGTTTGATATACTTGTGTTTCACTATTGAATGAATAATCAATACCTAATAAATATGAATTATCGCCACTTCTAGCAACTATAACATAATCACCAGTTGCTACAATATCACTAGATGATGAAACTTGCTGTAAGTTATAACCATTTGAAATACGATATAATTGAATAGCTGTTTCACTTTCAGTTGATAAATAGAAAGTATTATCACCCATATTAAAATTCAAATAATAAACTGTATTTTCTCCATTTGTTGTAGAAGTATAATAGAATTTATCTTCTGTCATATTAACTTGGAAATATGAAGCATCTACAATTTGATCTTCTAAATTTAAAGCACCGCTAGTAATATTTGCAAATAAATAATTTTCATCCCATCTATTATTCTTAAAAATAGCTCTTGATGAAGGAGTTTCTACTTCCCATACACATGATTGATATACTTTTTCGTTACCAGTTGTATCTAAAATGTAATTTGTTATATCAATAGCATCACTAATATCAAATAAATTTTGACCATCAACATCAATAGTTAATTTTAAGGCATAGTAAGCATAGTCACCAGCTCTTGTTGAATCAAACACCTTAGCAACTATTAAATATTTACCAGCATCAATTACTGAGCCACCATTATCTAATGTTCTAACACCTTCATATAAGCCTTGGGCAACAGATGCACTTGAACGAATAATTGAACCACCCTCAGTTTGATCTCCTGAGAATCTATATTCGTTTGAGCAATATAAAACAGACTGATTAATAACGTATGCTGTATATTGTGAATCAGTTAAACCTAATAATTTTTTTGTTTTATCTGTATCATTCCAAATTGTACTTAAGGCATCATCGTCTCTTGATGATAACATAAAAGTAAACGCACCATAAGTAAATGAAGCCTTATCCTCTAAGCCAGGCCAACCAACTGATGAATCAGGCTTTACTTCAACTAGCTTATAATATTTAGCACCTGTTGTTGAATTAGTTGAATTAACACTTACAGATTGATCAACAACTGCTTGATAAATATTATCAGCAAATAAGCAGCCTGATACAGAACCACCATTTAAGAATGAATCTGATAATAACGAACTAAATTTGTTACCACCAATAAATGCATTATCACTAATAAATCCGACAGTTGTGTAATTTGAATAATAATTAACTTTCTTTGAATTAATATTAATATTTGATGTACCTGCAACAGATATATTAGCTGCCTCACCATCGATATGACCAGCAAATAAACCAATATGTCGTTCATCAGATGCATATGTCGCATCTTCATTTGCGTGAGTATGTGAATTTGAACCAATCAATATTGTTTTTAATATATCAAAAAATGATTGTGGTGTTTCTTCCACACAATTAACATTAAGATTATATAAAATTAAATCATGTACATAGGCATTCTCTGCGATACGAGAGATAAAACCAATATCCATTTGTGTATCATCAACTTCTATTGTTTCATTAGCAATAATTTGATGGACCTTAGTATAATTAGAATTAAATGTCTCTTCTGCAACATAATTATATGATGATATTTGATGATTAGCATCATAAATTGGTAGCTTATAATAAGTACCAGCAGCGTAATTTACATCATTATATGTAGTAGGTGTTTCAAGTGTAATTTTTTCTAAGCAACCACTATAATAATTACCATTATTCGAATATACAATTCCTGATAATTCATCAGCAAAAGGGTATTCATTATTTCCTATTGATGAAAATACACCTTCATTTTGTAAATTTAATACTTGCTTTAAATCTTGCTCATCAAATTCTAAGCAGAAATAATATTTATCTACTCCTGCCTTTGCTTTAGATCTAGAAAGCTTACCTGAATTATTTAATCTGATTAAATTATTTAATCTTGTAACATTATCTATTACATAAGGATTTTCTGGTGTTGTTCCATATGTACTTTTATTATCAACCTTATGAGCACGCATTTCAGGGTATAGTACATCAAAGGCATCAAGCTTGATTGTACCATCAATATTTAAAATGGAGCTATATTGTCCATAAAATTCATAATATGCAAAAACTCCTATAAAAATACCTAAGCTTAATATTGTAATTAGGACACTTACAATAATTATTTTGATTTTTTTGCTCATAGGAAACACCTCCTAACTATTTGTGCTCTCCTTTTTTGGAACACTTCTTAATTTCACATCAAATTGTAACTTATTATCAATATTGATTTCTGTTAAATCATCATCTAAATTGTCTTTAATCCCATACAATATATCAGTTACTAAGCTTTCATTAGGCTCAACCTTAATGAATAAAACAAATTGTAACTTCTTTGTAGTAGAATTAATATATCTCGCTGTTTCGTTTTCAAAATCAGTATAAAATGTAGTAGATTTATTATTTTCAAAAACATAATCATATGTTTGATTACTAGAGTAATTCAAATCAAGATTTGAAACTTCGTCAAATGTACCAACAAAATACCTTTTTTGAATATTTGGAGTAGGATCTGATGTTATCTTAAATATAACAGCATCATCATAATCCATTTCGTAATATGTTGTGCCACTAATAAAGGAATCTCCTGTATACTCAGTTAAATTTCTTTTATATATTTTTGAAATAGTATTATCAAATGTATTTGAATTCAATTCGATAAAATTATTATTTGCATCCTTTTTAAAATATCTATTAATAATATCTTGATAGCCATTTGATGATTTTATTTCGTTAATAGCATCATTTTCAGATGACATTATAGATGCAGTTGATGAAAATTTATAACTAACATTAACTATAGGAAATGCTAATAATAAATTATTCTCATCCTCTGTTTCTAAATTTGCTCCAACAGATTTTAGACTAGTTGTTAGAATTGATTTTACATAGCCATCATTAAATATATCTGAATCATATTCACATTCTATCGCATAATAGTGAGGTTCAGAATTCTCACAAATGTATTCATCTCCCCATTCAAAGAATTCATATTTCTCATCAACCTCAAAGCCATTTGAGGTTAAATATGGATTGTTATTATTAGTATCTTTGTATTTTGACAAATCCACAAAATATGAGTTTTTGAATGTACCATCCTCATTATATTGGTTTTCTAACTTATACATAACAACAGAAAAATCATCAGCACTTGGTGTATCTATTTCTAATCCTTTTGAATTAGGAAAATAAAACCATGCAAAAATAGGAGTTGCTACAGCAAACACTAATAATAAAGTTATTATAAAAGACAAAATTTTTCTTCTCATATTAGCAACTCCTTTCTATTATTCTAATTAGATTTCAGTAATTATTGTACTTGATAATCTTACTGAACATGCTAATTCATTGTTTTGAAGCTTATTAGTATCCTTATACCAAATAGGAATAAATATCATAAAATATGCCTTTTCTTCTTCTGGATATGAATTAATGGTAGGCATTTTTAAATTTATTGTTGCACCAGCAACATTATTTTCATAAAAACTAGACTCAGTATTAGTAAAATCTGGGCTTTCATAATAATCACTATCGTCAAATGTAGTATATTCATCATCATTTAAAGCATCATCATGGTTTTTTTCCAATTGATATAAATGACAAGTATTTTCTTCAATAATTAAATTTTTTAGTAAACTATTAAAATCTCCATATTGAGTTCCGTGGTATGTTCCTATTTCTCCACCAGCATTCAAAACTAATTCTAACGAATAATTAGTTTTTAATCCTTCACTTACTTCGATATCGAACATAAAAGCATAATAAATAACATCACCAGGCTTTACATACGCTTCAGTAACGGCAGTTTCTGAATGCTCATAAATACCTGTGAAATTAGTGTATTCTTCCTCTGAAGAGAAATGACCACCATAGCCTTGTGCTAATGTCTTAATCTCATCTGTTTTAGCTGAAGCATCATTGCTTGAGCTTACATACCAAGAATATGTAACTACAATTGTCGTGATAACTATTCCCATAAGCAATGCTGCAAAAACAGCTAATATAACTCTATTACGATTAAACTTCATATAATCACCACCTAATTATATGTTGCAAATACTAGATTGACTTTAAATCCAGTACCAGCATAAGTTGCTAATGCATTACTATCCTGTCCCTCAACCCAAATTCGCATAAGAATTTTTTTAAATGTATATATTGAAACATCATCTGATGTTGTTCTACCAACTAAAGGGAAATTAAAAACACTTGGGAATTGTGTCCCTGAATCAATAGCAGGATCAGCATTAGCTATTGCAGTTTCACTTATTGCAGGATAAGCTGTTTGATTTTTATATTTAAACATCTTGTTTGTATTATTTGTAGCATCTTCAAAATATACTCTTACAGATTTAAATATATTAGAATCAATATCAGTACCTTGCTTAATATCTATAAATTTTAAGCAGCAATTTGCATTAGATTCATCATCTAAGCACAAATAAATAGTTTTTTCTAAATAATAAAATGATTTTGCTGTGGTAACCTTAACAAAATTATATTTATTATTTGTTACTATTGCAGTACCATCAGGATTTATTGATGGTGTATAAAAATAATCTTTTGCATCATTCGTAGATACTGGCAAAAGTAGGCTATTTGTATTGATGCTAATATCTTTACTCCAATTAGAATCAAGTTCATTAATGGTAGTTTGATTTTCGGCTGGGTTAAATGTAGATGATATATATAAGTTATCACCTGATGCTGAAGCGCCAATAGCACCAGAAGCATTAGCCTTTTCATTAGTAACAAACCATGCAAGCGAAATAAAAACCAAAAGAGTGGCAGTCAAAACCAAAGAAATTAAATTAGCTATTAATTTTAACTTCATAATACCGCCTCCTCGTATAATATGTAGTGTAGATTTAGACCTTGGATAAGTCTAGCTACATATTA
>AUXO010376085.1_pt1 | contig 12103 bp, 10 predicted proteins | sample 768731 | NCBI WGS metagenome assembly AUXO01 (sample SAMN02715735, study PRJNA202380) | gut metagenome | biome: sheep rumen | host: Ovis aries | place: New Zealand: Palmerston North | reverse complement strand
TAGCCAAGTGGTAAGGCGTTGGTCTGCAACACCATGATCCCCGGTTCAAATCCGGGCGGCGCCTCTATGGAAAGTCCTTATCTGATAAAGATAAGGACTTTTGTTTTTATCATGTTGACAGCTGCAAGATTGATCTGTGAACAAACAGTATACCACAAAAACAGGAAGCAAAATTTTTCAGAAAGAAGGCTGATTCAATTGAGAAAATTTTTCAGCAGGATTTATTTTCTGATAGTCTCACTCTTGATATTGTCTGGCGGAATTCTGATTTTTTTATATATTTGCCAGGTTCGTCCTTATGTAGTGCAGACTGGTTCTATGACACCGACTATTCCGGTAGGAAGCGTATGCTTTGTGAACCAGCATATTTCATACTGGAATATTCATGAGGGGGATATAATTGCATTCCAGATGGGGGAGTCGGCGATGGTGACACACCGTGCTGTCAGAATTGAAGAATCCGGTATTACTACCAAAGGAGATGCAAACCGCATTGAAGATGCTGCTTTGGTGACAGAAAAAAATTATGTTGGCAAGACAATTTTCTGGATTCCGGAAGCCGGAAATTTTGTACGCTATCTGCGGACGAAGCAGGGAATTATCTTTTTGCTTTCAGGAGCAGTTGTACTAATTTTGACCGGTTTTCTGTTAGATAATGATTCCAAAGGAACGGACAAAGAAGAAAACAGCCCTTGAATCTGAATGCAAGAGCTGTTTTTTATCCATATCACAGCAGAACCCTATAGATAGGGAAGTATGTCACTTTACCCATGTTTTTAGCCGCTGCATAGCTTCTTTGGTTGCATCTTTGTCGCTGAATGCTGTCAGCCGAAACCAGTTGACACCATTTTTTCCGAAGCCTGCGCTGGGTGTTCCAACAACAGCGATTTCATGCAGCATTTTATCGAAGAAAGTCCAGCTATCCAGCCCAAACGGACAGTTAAACCAGATATATGGAGAATTGATACCGCCTGTAAATGGAATTTTTAAGTCTGTAAGCGTTTCTGCAATGATATGTGCGTTTTCCTGATAGTAGAGAATGCTTTCTTTGACCTGTCTCTGCCCTTCCGGCGTGAAAGCAGCTTCTGCTGCTCTCTGTACTGGATAGGAAACACCAGTGACATCCTCCCCCGCCTAAGAGGCGGGGGTTTCCTTGCTAATCTTTGAGAAAGGAGGAATTTCCGTGAAACGGAAAATCGTTACATTCAGTTCTTTGACACAAGAAGAGATTAAAAAGCTTTTATCAGAACAAAAAACAGAACAACCAACAGTTGTCAAGTCGGAAGAAATTCAGAAACCAGAAAGAAAAAGGAAAAAATTTGTTTTTCTTTCCTGTTTTTTGGCGATTGCAGTTTTATCAGCAGGAACTGCCGGAATTTATACATACCAGAAAAAGCAGAAATCTGTCATGACGGAAGAAGTTTCTGACAGTACAGAAAAAACAACCATTTTGCCAACAACGGAAGAAACAACAGAAGAAACTTCTGTTTCCTTTGAAACGGAAAGCACAGACACTGCTTCTGCGGCAGAATCTGTTTCTCAAAATACGGAAACTGTTGTGATTGTAACAGAACAACAGGTGGAAGAATTAGAAGAAAATCCTGTTGATGAACCAGAACAGTTTGAACAGCAAGCAGAAATTCCGGAAGAGAATATTCCGGTTATACAGGAACAACCTCCTGAAATTCCGGAAGAAACTTATACTGCTGTACAACTTGCAAAAATGAAGCCAAGCGAAATTGCAAAAATTTTGGGAACATATACATTAACAGATTATTTTTTTCCATATCATTGGGGAATTTATAATGATGATAAAATTTTTAATATCAGATTTGGAGTGGATGCAGATTATTCCAGTGAAAACTATCAGGTAACAGAAGAAGATAATTCAAATTTAAGAAATATGATTGAAACGGATGCCTGTAATTTAACCTATATCAGTTCGGGTGAATTTTTTACTTTTCATCTGCCGGAAAATTTTCCTGTTACAGACAGTATCAGCACATCTTTTGATTATCGGCAATGTGCAGAAATTCTTGGAGATTTTGAATGTGAACCTGTCGGAGCAGCATCATTTTATATGGGAAAAGTTTCTCAATTGCCTATCGGACAAAAATTTGAAATTGATGGCTGTACGGTATGCTTAATTTTTATGGATTTTATTGGTCATGATACACCCGGATATAGAACTTATACTACTGAAGAAATGAGAGAACTGAATCCCAAACTAATCAGTTTTGAAGTAAGTCCATTATCTTGATGATTTTCTTATGAATTATAAAACAATTTCACCATCAAATACATGAGTTGCAGGACCAGTCATCATAACAGTACCGTCTGTCTGGTAGACAATCTGTAAATCACCGCCGGCAAGCTTGACAGTAATTGCTTCATCATGCTGACAGTACCCATTCAGGACAGAAGCCACTGCTACAGCACACGCACCTGTACCGCAAGCCATAGTTTCACCGCTGCCACGTTCCCAGACACGCATTTTTAAAGTATGTTTATCAATGATATTTACAAATTCTGTATTGACCCGTGCCGGAAACAGTTCGTGATGTTCAAACAGTGAACCGATTTTTTCCAGTGCAAGTGCATCTACATCCTGTTCCAGAAAAATCACACAATGCGGATTGCCCATAGAAACAGCGGTCGCTGTATAGGTCTTTCCGCTGACCTGAAGTGGCTGTGCAATAAAACTTTCACCATCAGCATTCATGGGAATTTCGACAGGTTTCAAAATTGCTTTGCCCATATCGACAGTTGCACTGACAGCTTTTCCGTCCTGCACCTGTAACTGAATATATTTGATGCCGGAATTAGTCTCTACAGAAAGTTCCGGTTTGCTGACAATGCCGTTATCATAGGCATATTTTGCCACACAGCGGATACCGTTTCCGCACATCATGGCTTCTGAACCGTCTGCATTGAAAATTCTCATACGACAGTCAGCAACTGCTGACGGTAAAATTAAAATCAGTCCATCTGAACCGATACCCTTTCTGCGGTCGCTGACCTGTATTGAAACGGCTTCCGGATTGTCGACTTTTTCCTGAAAGCAGTTGACATAGACATAATCGTTTCCGATACCATGCATTTTAGAAAATTTCATGTTGCAAAAATCCTTTCAAGCTTGAATTGTAAGATTTGTATTTCACAGGCGAACATGTGTATTTTTGCCACCTGCAATTTTATGATAACATAAAATTCCGGAAATTGCAAGTGATTTTTCAAAAATCTTTTGAAAAATCAAAAATTTCCTTGCATTTTGTTCTGAAATATGATAAAATAAGAACAGTAATTTATTTTTGAAAGGTGGTTTTTCATTGAAAGAAATTTCACAGTCTCTCGGTGAGGGGATTGAACTGACTACAATTACAGACCCGAAATTCAAGACAACAAATATTTCTGTTGTCTTCCTGATGCCCTGTCAGCCGGAAAAAGCTGCTGTATGGGCAATTTTGCCGAATCTGCTGCTCAATTCCTGTGAGAAATATCCCACAATTGCAAAAATGTCTGACAGAATGCAGGAACTCTACGGAGCATATCTGGACAACACAGTGACATTGATTGCCGATACATGGCGAATGACACTGAATATTAGTATCATCAGTGATGCTTATGCACTCAATGGCGAAAAACTTTGTGAAGAAGCGGCTGCTCTGCTGCTGGAATGCATTCTTCACCCGAATCTGGAGTCAGAACATGCTTTTTCAGAAACAGCATTCAGAACGGAACAGCAGGAGCTGTTAGATGTGATTGAAAGTGAAATCAATAACAAGCGTTCTTATGCGATAAAGCAGGCAAGACAGACGATATTCAGGGGCGAACCGAATGCAGAACCGCTTTACGGAACAAAAGAAGAAGTGCTTGCTCTGACTCCGGAAACAGTCTATCAGGCATATCAGGAAGTTTTGCAGAATGCACAGATTCTGGTTTACTATGTGGGCGCAGAAGATGTACCGGAACTGCCTGAACTGTTCCGGAATGCCTTTACAGAAAGAAAAGTGCCGGAAATCCGGGTACATTCTCCTAGTCCCTGCAAGACTGAACCGGAAACAGTCACGGAATTTATGGAGGTCGGACAAAGTCAGCTTGTCATGGCATTCAAAGCAGAAGAAGTCTCTCAGGAAGCAATGAGAATGTGCAGCCTGATGTTCGGCGGTGCGCCGTTTTCGCTGCTGTTCTCAAATGTTCGTGAAAAAATGAGTTTATGCTATTACTGTTCCAGTAATATTGTATACGGTAAGAATACAATGATAGTCACAAGCGGTGTTTCTCAGGAAAATGTCGAAAAAACTCGTGATGCGGTTCTTGCACAGCTTGAAGCAATGCAGAAAGGTGAGTTTGAAGAAAAGCTTCTGACAGATGCACAGCGTTATTTAATCAATGCCCTGAAACTGACAGGAGATACGCCTTCTTCCTGTTTTAGTGAAGCATTTGAACGTTTTCTTCGTGCTGACCATGCAGGGGTGGAAGAACGTATTCGATTATATCAGAATCTTACCAAAGAAGATATTATCCGTACAGCAAATGCGTTCCGGCTGGACAGCATTTATATTCTGAATCAGAAAGGAGAAGTACAGGCATGAAGCAGAGAAATCAGGAAATCATCACTTCTCCAAAAGGCGGACAGTCCTGTCTCCATGTGAAGCATGAAACCGGATTAGATATTTATATCATGGAAATGCCCAGTTTTCATAGTGCCTATGCACTGTTCGGCACAAAATATGGTTCTGTGAATACAATGTTCCGGCTTGATGTCCTGTCTCCATGTGAAGCATGAAACCGGATTAGATATTTATATCATGGAAATGCCCAGTTTTCATAGTGCCTATGCACTGTTCGGCACAAAATATGGTTCTGTGAATACAATGTTCCGGCTTGACAGCGAAAAGGATTTTGCACAAGTCCCCGAGGGAATTGCACATTTTCTGGAACATAAGCTCTTTGAAAATGAAGATACAGGCGCATTTGAACAGTATGCCGAAACTGGTGCTATTGCAAATGCCTATACTTCTTTTGACAGAACGGCATATTTATTCATGTGTTCAGAGAATTTCAATCCGTCACTGGAAATTCTGCTGAATTTTGTACAGCATCCTTATTTTACACAGGAAACCGTTGATAAAGAACAGGGCATTATTGCACAGGAAATCCGCATGAATGAAGATGAACCCGGCTGGAAGCTTTTTTTTAATTCACTCAAATGCATGTATCATAAACACCCTGTCAGAATCGGCATTGCCGGAACTGTCGAGAGCATTCAGAAAATTGATGCAGATTTGCTTTACAGATGCTATCATACGTTTTATAATCTGCATAATATGACACTTTCCATTGCTGGAAATGTCAATGCAGAAGAGGTTCTGGAAATCTGTGACAGGCTTCTGCTTCCGAGTGAAGACCATAAACTGGAAGAAGTTTATCCGGAAGAACCCTATGAAGTATATCAGCATGAAGTCATTGATACTGCGCCTGTCGGTGTTCCGATGTTTAGTCTGGATTTTAAACTGAAACCCAGAGACGGTGAAGCACTCCTCCGTGCAGAACTGCTTGCAGAACTGTCACTGGATTCACTATTCAGTGCCAGCACAGAAATCTATCAGCAAATGCTGGAAGAAAATCTGATTAATTTCGGCTTTGGTGTCGATTCACCCTTTTCCGGAAATGGTTATTTTTCGATAGGAATCGGCGGGGAATCCCGTAATCCCAGAGAAGTCCGGAACAGAATTTTTGAAGTCATCCGGAATGCCAAAGAAAACGGCTTCGATAAAGAAGCATTTGAACGACTCAGAAAAGCAAAATATGGTTCTATTATCCGTTCTATGAACAGTGTGGAATCCAATGCTTCCATGATGCTTGAATGCTATATATGCGGAATCAAGCCGTTTGTTCCGATTTCTGTACTTGCAGAAATCACCTATGAAGAAGCTTTGCAGTTCCTTCGTGATGAAATTGATATGGATAATACAGTATTGTCCGTTGTTCATGCGCCGGGAGATGAAATTTTATGACAAGCCTTTCAGAACTCGGATATAAAAATTTAGATAATAATGAAATTGTCTTTCCGAAGCTGGGACTGGATTTTCATGTGGACGCAACAGCATTCACGGTCTTTGGAGTTGCTATTCAGTGGTATGGAATTATCATTACAGCAGGGCTTGTGCTTGCCCTGCTGTTCGGACTGCGAAATATGCGCCGTGTAGGAATCGACCCGGACAGGGCAATAGATGCCATTATCGGCGGCATTATCGGCGGTATTATCGGTGCAAGAACATATTATGTCATATTCAACTGGAGCGAATATGCCGGGAACTGGAAATCCATTCTCAACACCCGTGAAGGTGGTCTTGCCATCTATGGCGGTGTAATCGGTGCATTTCTGGTCGGCGGCATTGTCTGTAAATTCCGGAAAGTCAAGCTGCTGCCTATGCTTGATATCTGCGGAACGGGTTTTCTGTTAGGGCAGGGCATTGGCAGATGGGGCAATTTCACTAATCAGGAAGCATTCGGCAGAAATACAGACAGTATTTTCGGCATGTCAGGTGGCAGAATTCAGAACTGGATTTCCAGAACTTATACACCAGATGTCCTGAATCCGAATTATATGGTTCATCCATGTTTCCTGTATGAATCTGTATGGTGTCTGACCGGATTTGTGATTCTTGCAATATTTCTGAAAAAATACAGAAAATTTGACGGTCAGAATTTTTTGTTGTATCTGATATGGTACGGACTTGGCAGATTTTTCATTGAAGGTCTGCGGACAGACAGCCTTATGATAGGCACATTAAAAGTTTCTCAGGCTCTGGCAGCAGTCTGCGTGATTGTCTGCCTGATTCTGATGATAATATTCACTTCTAAGGTCAAGCGCATGGGCAGAGATTACAAGCTTTACTGTAATACGGAAGAATCCCGGCTTCTGCTGGCACAGGCTGATGAACTGAATGCAAAATCCACAAAGAAATCTAAATCTGATAATTCAGAAAAACAAGAAAGTGAGGATAAAAATCATGGCTAAACTTATCGACGGAAAACAAGTATCTGCAAATGTGAAAGAACAGGTTCGTCAGGAAACAGAAGCACTCTTTCAGAAATATAGTAAAAAACCCGGTCTGGCTGTTGTGATTGTCGGAAATGACCCGGCTTCTAGAGTGTATGTCAACAATAAGAAAAAGGCATGTGAAACAGTTGGTTTCCAGTCATTTGAATATGCCCTTCCGGAAGATACAACTCAGGAAGAACTGCTTGCACTTGTCGAAACACTCAATGCTGACAAGAATGTCAATGGAATTCTGGTACAGCTTCCTGTTCCGAAACAGATTGATGACAAAGCTATTATCAATGCAATTTCGGCAGAAAAGGACGTGGATGCATTCCATCCGGAAAATGTCGGCAGAATTATGATTGGTGAATATGCTTTTCTGCCCTGTACGCCTGCTGGTGTTATGGAATTAATCGACTCCACCGGAACAGAAATTTCCGGAAAAAGATGCGTTGTCATCGGACGGAGTAACATTGTCGGCAAGCCGATGGCAATGCTGCTGCTGCACAGAAGCGGAACAGTAACTATCTGTCACAGCCGGACACAGAATCTTGCTGAAATTACCAGAGAAGCAGATATTCTGGTTGCTGCTGTCGGCAAAGCTAATTTCGTTACCGGCGATATGGTCAAAGAAGGTGCAGTTGTAATTGATGTCGGCATGAACCGGCTTGAAAATGGCAAACTCTGCGGAGATGTCAACTTTGCCGAGGTCGAGCCGAAAGCCTCTTATATCACACCTGTTCCAGGCGGTGTAGGACCTATGACAATTGCTATGCTTATGAAAAATACGCTTACTGCATTCAAAACACAGAATCAGATAACAGATTAAAAAAATGTCAGAAAATTCAGAATTATAGAAAATAAATAAAAAAAGATAGAATAAAATAAAAAAAATAGTTGACAAATCACATAAAATATGATATAATAAAAATATCAAATTTTATCTGAAAAGGAGAAAATCATTATGAAATACGAAATTGAAGGCGCACCGTATCCAGTAGCCACAGTCTATCTTGAAAATGGCGAAAGTGCAGTTTGCCAAAGTGGTGCTATGGTATGGCAAGACCCTAATGTTAAAATGCAGACAACCTCAAACGGCGGTTTTGGTAAGGTTCTTGGCAGACTGGTGACAGGTGAATCCCTGTTCCAGAATACTTATACTGCACAGAACGGAGCAGGTTCTATTACTTTCGGTTCATCTGTACCGGGCAATATTATTTCATTTGAAATGAATCCTGGTGATATGATTGTTGCACAGAAATCTGCATTTCTGGCATCTGACCCGTCTGTAAAGTTTGAACTGTATTTCCAGAAGAAAATTTCTTCCGGTTTCTTTGGCGGTGAAGGCTTTATCATGCAGAAATTTACCGGAAACGGGACACTTCTGCTCGAAGTAGACGGCGGTGTTGTGGAAAAAGTACTCCAGCCCGGTCAGGTACAGATTATTGATACTGGCTATCTGGTAGCAATGGACGGTGCTTGCTCTGTCGAAGTAGAAATGATTAAAGGCGTGGCTAATGTGCTGATGGGCGGTGAAGGACTGTTCAATACAAAGGTGACTGCACCTCCGGACAGACCTGTGAAAATCTGGCTTCAGACCATGCCGATGCCTCATATGGCTGCTTCCATTGCAAGATATATTCCTACAAGAGGCTAATCTGATATTCATAGCAGAAAAATACAAAAGTCCGGAATTTCCGGACTTTTGTTTTATGTTGCAGTTGTCTGAATCAAATCGAATTTTTTTGTAAGCAGTATCTTTTTATAATTACATACAATAAATTTAAGATAAATATGTTCGCTTTTTGGGTATTGGAGGTCAAAAATTTCAATTGTGACTGTAGTATTTTCATTCCACGGATACTTGCCAGCTGTCTTGCTGTGGTAGACCGCTGTAAATGAATTGAAGTTGGCAGAAGGACGTTCAACTTCTTCTAGTATCCAATCAATATAATCCTTTGTCATATTCCCGTCAGAAATGGTAACTTTTATTATCGAATTTTCAGATACACAGGAAACTGGAAGAATCAGTTTGTCTTTGTCAAATTCAGCGGTAACAGCTATTTTTTCAGGATAGAAAGTATAAAGATTAGTAATTGGTTTTATTAAAAATACAGAAGTCTCAGAACTTTGCAATATGCCTTCCACCCGTTTTTTCTCAGCTTGTGAAAGAGGAAGTTTTTTGGCAATGCTGAACAGCAGTTCACAGTTCAAAGAAAGTGGTTCATAAATAACAGGAAGTTCTGTTTTTCTTTTATTTTTCAGCTGTTTGTTATAGTTTTTGATTTCTTTTTTTTCTTCTTTGGGTGTTCCATCAGGAATGCTGATTTCCTGTATTTCTGACAGATAACTGTTATTTAGTGTAGTCTGCTGTGCTGTTAGATTATTAACATTATCCAGTGTAAGCTGATAGGCTTTTCGTAGATAGGGCATACTTTTCGTTTCATCATAAAGACGGACATACATCTGTGCAGCAAAATAACGCAGTGACCAGTCAGAATTTTCTGTATTTTCGATAATAGTTTCAATATATTTTTCTGCTGTCGAAACAAAAGCCTTGCCAGAATAAATTTCTGATGCTGCTATAATTCCATATGGCAGAGTTTTGGCAAGATAATAGTCTTTCCGGAAAATATCAATCTGAAGAGTTTCATATTTGGAAATAGCATTCAGACATTTTCGGTAGTCCTGATTCTGAAAATAGCATTCTGCCAGAAGAAGCCAGTAGTTTCCGAATGACTGATATGTATTCTGTTCGGATTCCAGAAACTGAATGCGCTGATAGTTATTTTTATTATTTTTACAGGTGACGAAATCATCAATATTTTTTTCATTCAGTGTCATTTTTCCGGACAGATTCTGCTGATGTACAATATCAATCATATATCCGAATGCTTCTTTTTTGCTTTCATGAAGTGTCTGAATTTCCTGAGCATCCAGATTCCAGCCGGATTTGAGATAATTTTCTTCTGCTTCCGCAGTATAGCCTGCATAATTGCCATAAAATGTTGCTGTACCCTGTACTGCTGCCGCCGCTATTTCTACAGTATTGATTCCGCCGGATTTATTACCTGAATTTATGCCGGAGGCAGCCGCAGAAACACCTTCGGCAGCTGCTTTTTTCATAGCCGTGGCTTTTTCCTGTTCATAGATATATTGGAGCTGTTTTCGTTTTTCGTCCTGCATTCTGTAATTATAAAGCGTATCCAGCAGATGGTTTAAGTATTCTTTTGTAGTTTCATCTACTTTTTCGGGATTAGTATTGTTTTTTAATAACTGATAGATTTCTTCGAGATAAATTCTGTTATTTTTTTCAGCATTGATTTCCTGTGAAACCATAGCTAAATAATTGAGCATAGCAATAGAATTTTTCTGTTCTTTTGTCAGTGTCGGACTGGTAACGGTCTGTAACGTTGCCGAGGAAGAATCTGAAGTGCCTGTAACATGAGCAGCAGTTGTTGTTGCAGAAGTGACGGTTGTTGTCTGAGTCGAAGTAGTTGTTTTTCTGGTATAAGATGCAGTTGTTGTTTGATTTGCAGCACAGGCATTCAGATAACATAATTTTGTTTTATATCCGGTTATAATAACCAGTGACAATATGACAGCTATATTTTTTAATAAACTTTTTTTCATAGATACCCCTCTAAAAGACTGTATTTTTGAATTTTCAGCATTTCTTTGTATATAGTATCATATTTTATTATTTTTGTCAACAAACTACAGAAAAAATCATTTCTCAAATTTATTGCAGAGTTCGTTAATCTGGTCAGTCAGCCGGGCTAACTCTTTATTGGTTCTGCCCTCACTGCGTTTGATTAAGCCCGTGAGACGTTCCAGAGCCGCAAGCAGACGATGATAGACTGTATTTGCTTTGCTGGTTTTCGGCTTGGCGATTGGTTTCGGAACGGCTTCGACAAGAATCTGATTGGTAACCGGGTCAAATTCTGTGCCGCTGTAGGGGGCATAGGCATTTAATTTCAAATCATTCTGCAAATGTGTGACAAAATGTTCCATTACAGAGCTTTCGCCATGAATGACAAATACTCGTTTCGGATTCTGAATATGAGAAATCCATGTTGTCAGACCGTCCACATCTGCATGACCGCTGATTCCAGGAAGTTGTTTAATCTGTGCAGCAACTGTGACAGTTTCACCGAACAGCTTGACAGAAGTTGCGCCTTCAATTAGGGAACGTCCTAATGTTCCGTAAGCCTGATAGCCAACAAATAAAATTGTGTTCTGTGCCTGCCAGAGATTATGTTTTAGATGATGCTTGATTCTTCCGGCTTCACACATGCCGGAAGCTGAAATAATAATTTTCCGGCGTTTGTCGAAATTAATCGCTCTGGATTCTTCCGGTGTTGTAGCAAGAATCAGGTCAGGAAATGTCAGCGGATTGATGCCCTGTCTGACATAGCTGAGTGCTTCTTCATCATAGCAGCTGTTTTGATTTTTCAGGAAAATACTGGTTGCTTCGATAGCAAGCGGACTGTCCATGAATACTGGAAAATCCGGATAGTTTTTAATCATTTTGTTTTCTTTTATCTGCCGGAGAAAATATAATAATTCCTGTGTTCTGCCAACAGCAAATGACGGAATAATGACACTGCCGCCACGGTCAAATGTCTGCTGAATGACCTGTGCAAAGGCGGTCACATAATCTTTCGGGCGGTCATGTTTCCGGTCACCGTAGGTTGATTCCATAATGACATAATCTGCTTCATCAATATACTGTGGGTCACGGATTAAAGGCTGGTTCAGATTGCCGATATCTCCGGAGAAAACTAATTTTCTGGTTTCTTCACCTTCTGTTGCCCAGATTTCAATACTTGCCGAACCAAGCAGATGACCGGCATCAATAAAGCGGACTTCGACACCTTCGCAAAGCTGAAATTTTTCTTCATAGGGGTGCGGACGAAGCTGAGAAATTGCGCCGACAGCATCTTCCATCGTGTAGAGCGGAACATAAGGTTCTTCGCCTTTGCGTTCTGCTTTACGGTTGCGCCAGGAAGCTTCAAATTCCTGAATATGCGCACTGTCACGGAGCATAAT
>AUXO017602163.1_pt1 | contig 12104 bp, 9 predicted proteins | sample 768731 | NCBI WGS metagenome assembly AUXO01 (sample SAMN02715735, study PRJNA202380) | gut metagenome | biome: sheep rumen | host: Ovis aries | place: New Zealand: Palmerston North | reverse complement strand
CAGGATCAGTATCCTTTAATACGACCGCTGCCGCCGCAAGAGCCGCCGCTGCCTCACCGGTCACAGCAGAACCCGGACTGTCCTTGGTAACCTTGTAGGATGGTCTGTCCATCGGAAGTACCTCAGCCGGTCCCCACCAGCCATGGTCCTGTCCTCCGTCACCAACCTGATAGTAGAATACATTATCCTCAGGGTGGCACTTGATCAGATAATCCGTTACCCATTTTATATCCGCAAGGGCATACTCAAGCTGGCCGCTTTCTGTATAAGCAGCCCTGTCCTCATAAACTGACCATGCAATAACCGCTGCACTGTAGGCCATCGGAAGGTTGAATTTAACATGATCTCCCGCATCAAACCAGCCACCGGTAAGGTCAAGTCCTGCGTCACTTCCATCCGAAAGTGCGCTGTCTCCTCTCCAGTTGCATCTGACCTTCTCAGGGAGGTCGCCCGAACGCTGAAGCTCATAGAACAGAAGACTCTTCTGAAGTGCCTCACCATAGTTATAGTTTCCGGTTCCCTTCACACCTTCGTAGCCGTTCCCTTTTTCCGTAAGGTTTCCGGTATCGAGCTTTGAGGATGCATTTATTACCGGGCCACCATTTCCGCCGGCATCTTCCGTTTTTCCGACAGAGGTACTTTCAGTACTTCCGGAACCGTTTCCATCATCGGATCCCGTGCCGTTAATATCCTCTGTGCTTCCCGAATCATCCGTTATTTCTGTATTTCCTCCCGGATTATCCGTGACATTTCCTTCAATTCTCTGTGTGGTACCCCCGGAAGCCTTGTCATCCTTATCGCTTCCTCTTCCCAGCTTGAATCCGATCACAAAAACCGCGATTGCCAGAACCCCCACTACTATACTTGCAATTATAATCTGCTTTTTATTCATCCTTCTCCTCACATTCCGTTCATCTGTTTATTATGCATTCCTTCCACATGCATAAATCTATTTGTTATGCATTCAATCCATATGCATAGTATCTGTTTATACAGCCTCTAACAGTTTTTTATAATTAACCATGCAGATATGAATAAATTCTCCCTGCTTTTATCAGAGGTTAATTACGCTTTACTGTAATTCATCATAATATACGCCAGTGCATATTCAGTCGAATAGCTTCCGAGAGATATGACCCCGGCGTCAAGAAGCTTCCTTCCGACCTCATATCGTGTAAGGTCAGTTTTTCGATACATACACTGCGATATCGCGTATATCTTTGTTCCTCGTCCGACAGCATCCCCGATCACCGGTAGAAGGCTGTCATAAAGTGATGGAAAACCACCCGCTCCGTACAGCTCCAGAAGTACTGCATCCAAATTACATGAAAGCATAGCTTCCAGCATGTCCGGCGATAGTCCCGGATGAACCTTGATCAACTGAACCTTCGAAGTTGAAAATTCTGTATACGAATAATTATTATCGCTGTCTCTCTTGGTATATCGATTGTCCTCCTCATGACCGGTTGGATCACCTGCTCCGGCAGGATCCGATCCATACTCCTCGTTCATTTTGAAATCACTACTGTTAAGTTTTGTTTCATGTAAACTATCAACCGCCCTAAAAGCATCAAACCGGTCAGTATCCATCTTGATAGCATATCTTCCGTCAATCAGCCTGCCGCCAAAGGCGATATATATTGATTTTTGTATATTAGAATCTATATTCCTTTCGTCTGCCATCAAGAGCAATGCCTTAACGGCATCCCTGAGGTTATCCTTCGCATCCGTACCCTCGGCCTCGATCGGCAGCTGCGAACCGGTAAGAATAACCGGTATCGGAAGGTTCTTGAACATAACCGACAGAGCACCCGCGGTGTAAGCCATCGTATCCGTACCATGAAGAATGATCACACCATCATATCTTTCTCCCACACATCGGTCAATTTCTTCACCGATCCGGTTCCACAGTTCAGGTCTCATATCAGAGCTGTCAACCGACATGATCTCCTTAATATCAAAGCAAAGCTCGCCTGAATCAACCATTCTCCGGATTGAGGTACTAAACTCATCATCCTCTGAAAAGGCCAAATTAACTATAGTCTCCGGACCCATAGTGGGCCGGAGACCATTTCCGTTATCCTGTGAAGCTATCGTACCGCCCGTAGCGATAATCCTAATCCTTCTCATATCTTTTTAATGCCAGTTCAACCTCTCGGTTATTTTTTCGAAATCATTAAAATATGTCATCGAAACAACTCTGTTTGTCTTGTCATTATAATTGACCATCACACAGTCGTTCTTGGTTCTGTTATAGTAAAATACCGATGTAGAAGTTCCGTTATACATATCATTAAGGATCTGCATCGAATCCTCCTTCTGATAAGTCATCTTGTCTTCCGCATCATATCTCGGATCACCAATCTCGATATTGAACAGCTTGTATTTGTCACTGTCTATATGAATACCAAGCTGTTTTCCGTTAATATAAAGGACTGCAATATCACCGTTTCCGTCCGTGGTAAGGTCGCTGTTAGAATAATGCCTTACTCTCTTCGCGGTGTCATCATTCCTTGTAAGCTTGATTCCCAGCTCATCCTCTAGCTTGGCAGTATCCATATTTACACAGTCCATAAGCTCCTTCGGTTTTCTCAGAAGAACGCCGAATACGAGGTATGCAACTCCTCCGATGAACAGTGCAAGAACAACCATCTTGATGATAAAGCCGCCATGCCCCTTTTCCTTAGGACCTGTGTAAGTACTGGTAGTCTTGATTACAGGCAGCTCAACGTTCTCGGCATACTCGGCATTGACATCCTGCAGCCTGTCATCGTCTTTGTCGTAATAAAGCTCGTCCAGCTTATCTTCATCCTTTAACTTAAGTTCCATACTTTTAACCCCTCCTTTTTATTTACTGCCCCGTTGTTTCCTCCGTAGTCTCCAATGACTCTTCCGAATTAAAATCCTCAGTTGATAAGCTCAGATCCCTGTAAAATGCCCACAATCCGCTGATCTGAGGCGCAAGTCTGTTATAATCCCATTTTTTCTGAGTATTTATTACGGAATACGGATCGTTAACAGAAAACTGTCCATCATTATAACCTGTGATCACTATGAAATGTCCGCCGTCGGTAAAATCCCCTTCCGATACGCAGGCAATTATCGGATCACCCTTCTCAAGAGCCTCAGCCATGGAGAGCTCACTAAGCCCCAGTTCATATGCTCTGACTCCGAAATCTTCACAGCCGGAAGACATCATACTCCATGCCGTTCCATGACCATCAACGTAGTATTCTTCGTCCATTGCATATTTCGCCATTACTGCAGGAGAATAATCCTTACTCTTCGTAAGATAAGTTACGACCATCGAAAGACAGGTCGGTCCACAGCCATTATTGGCCATTATACCATCACCCAGCTCCATATAGCCCCAGCGCTTGTCCCACTGCAGAAAAAGTGGGATTATACCATTCTTTGCCTCCCATACTTCAGCGGAAATATCATTATCTACCGCCTTAAGATGATCCTCCGGATAGTTATAAACAAAATCCAGAGTCTCGTGATTCTTATGAAGTATGTTGATCAAAGTAGCGGAATACAGATGCATATTCTGATAGATATAAAGCACCTTCTCCTGTTCCTCAACAGAATACTCCGGAAACTCTTCACGAATCCCTTTCAGCATATCATGCTGCTCTTCAGTCGTCGGCTCCTCCGTAGTAGTAGCTTCCGTCGTTACCTCGGTCGTCACCTCGGTTGTTGTATCAGGCTCTTCTGTCACAGTTTCAGTTGTCTTCTCAGTTGTCTTGCCGGTGACAATTTCATCTTTCTTTTTGTTGTTCTTCAGATCCAGAAAGATTACCACACCATTAAAAATCACAACCGCAATGATAATTGCTGCGATGACCAGACCTGATACCTTATTCTTCTTTTTATTCATATCTCTCGTCTATTACTCGTTTTGTCTTCTTTTCACTTCTAGGGAGAACGCCCAGCTCAACCACCTTAACAAGAGGTGTGAAGCCGATCTTGCTCTTAACCTTTGAAGCAATACGTCCGCTCAGATCTGCGAAATCAGTATGTCCGCTGGTCTCAACGTAGATTCTGAGTGTATCTCTTCCGTCGAGGTGAGATATCCTGATCTGATACTCACTTGAAACCTCTGGGAATGTCTGCAGTATCTCTTCGATCTGACTTGGAAATACATTTACTCCCTTAATCTTCATCATATCATCCGTACGTCCCTTGATTATGTCCAGTCTAGGGAAGCTGCTGCCGCACTTGCATGGCTCAGGGATTATCCTTGAAAGGTCATGTGTACGGTAACGAATGAGCGGAGCACCCTCCTTAACGAGAGTAGTACAAACGATCTCGCCGTACTCTCCGTCAGGAAGAACTTCTCCTGTTATCGGATCTATTATCTCAATGTAAATATAATCATCCCAGTAATGCATACCTGATTCGCCAGGGCAGTTGATTCCGATTCCAGGTCCATATATCTCAGTCAGGCCATAAATATCAAAGAGTTCGATGCCGAGCTCCTCATGAATCCTCTTACGCATCGTATCACCCCAGCGCTCTGAACCTATGATACCCTTCTTCAGATGAATCTTATCCTTAACACCTCTTTTTGCGATCTCCTCAGCGAGAAGAAGTGCATAAGATGATGTAGAACAGAGAACGGTAGACTTCATATCTATCATCATCTGAATCTGCTTATCCGTATTTCCCGGACCCATAGGAATTGCCATAGCGCCAAGCTTCTCACAGCCTGCCTGGAAACCGATTCCGGCAGTCCAGAGACCGTAGCCCGGTGTGATTTGGATCCTGTCCATCTTGGTTATTCCGGCCATCTCATAGCATCTTGCAAACATGGTTGCCCAATCGCTGACATCCTTAGCTGTATATGGAATGATAACAGGCAGACCTGTAGTTCCTGATGACGAATGAATACGTACTATCTCCTCTTCAGGAGCTGTCATAAGTCCGAGAGGATAAGCGTCTCTGAGATCACTCTTCTCTGAAAAAGGAAGCTTCTCAAAGTCCTCCACAGAGTCAATTCTTGAAATTCCTGCAGCCGCAAGCTTACGTCCGTAAAAACTACCTGCCGAGATCAATGCTTTGATCCTGCTGTTTACCTGTTCGATCTGTTTCTCTGAAATCTTCATAATGTACCCCTTTTCTAACTTATATACTCTTATTCCAAAATGAATATTATTCAGTATTACTATCTTTGCCGCAGGTCGATCTGTATTCTAACATATCTCCCGTTTCGGCACTAATAAATCATTCTTAACTATTCTTTATATTTGTTTAATGAAATACGTTTCCACCTATATTTACGCCGGAGATTCCATGCTCCTCGGCATACCATTTTGCTTTAAAATACAGATTGGTTACATTTCTTGTACCGTTCAATACATCCTCTGCAGCCATGTAGCATGAGTCAACAGGACCGTTTGCGAGTATCAGCGCAAGAGTTCCCGACTCTGCCGGTTCAAACTGATACGGAGCATAGATCACGCCCGGTATGGTGTCCGGAAATCTCGGATCATCCACCCTGTTCATAACAACACTTCCGACGGCTATCATTCCGCCATAATCCACGCTTCCTGCCTCAGCCTGTATAATTGCGGCAAGCAGTTTAAGCTCTGACTGTGTATATGGATATTCAGGAACCTGAAAAAAATCTGTGCCTGATTGATCCTTTATGACCGCATTTGATACGCGGCTCGCGGTCTGTCTGGACAGCTCTCTACGTCTGGCTTCTTCCTCTTCAACCTGAATCTTAAGCGCTGCGGCAAGTGCAGCGGAATTATCCGCCTTCCTTTCGGTTTCCATGATGAGATCCCTAAGCTCGTTAAGCCTTATATCAAGCTCGTTCTGCTCATTTCTGTAGCCCGCACGGATAACTTCATCTTCTTCCTTCAGCGACCTCAGCTCCTCCGCCCTCTCTTTACTATCGGAAAGCAGCTCGTTCAGACTGATGATACTGCTGTTCATGTATTTATTTATAGCTTTAACATATTCATTTCGATTGATTATGTCGTACTCATCTTCGCTTGTGATGAAAAGGAGCGGATCTTCATAGCCTTCCTCATACATCATCCTTATGATATCCGACATCGCTTCACGGAGTTCTGTGATCTGATCCTCCATCTTCCGAATATCCTTCTCGGTAGTGGCGATGTCCTTCTTAAGCGCTTCGATCTCCCTGTTGGTCTCCTCAAGTTTTTCGGTAACCTCAGCGATCTCCTCATTTTTCTGGTTGAGTTCTTCCATGAGCTGTTCAGCCATGGCTCTGTATTCCTCGGCCAGTCTCTCTTCTTCCTGCTGCTCTTCCCTCTTATCGAAAAAAACCGTCGCACCCGTATGATCGCTGCCAAGACTCTCTTCTATCATCACCGGAGACGCTTCAGCACGTACATCAACTGTAGCTACCGGCGAGTTCACATAGCATTCTTTCTCCCGTGCTTCACAAAGCCCGGCAGAAATCCTTGCTGATATAACCAATGATACCGACATGATCATTGTAAATACTATGCTTTTTTTTTCACAATACCATCTCCATATCATCATCTCATCAAATACTGATTATTCTAATTATATTCAAACTAACAGTAACCTTTGCCCCGATCAATCGGATCATCTCATTTTGCGTATTCCAGTGCCTTATAATTCATCGGAAGGAACTTCTCCTTAACGGTCTCCTTCATGGCTTCCCTGACATCTTCCTCCGAAAGCCCGAGCTTGCCGGTACGAACTGCTGCGCCAAGAAGTACAACATTCAGAACCTTAGAAGAACCCAGCTCTTCGCAGGCCTTATCACCATCAACAACCGTAAGTCCTGCCACGTTCTTCTTCAGATATTCAACCATTTCCTCACCGCTGTAATCCGATCCGCTGAGAGTAGCGGTTGTCGGCTTGACAGCCCTGGTATTTACAATTACAGCACCACCTTCTCTGAGATAGGGCAGCATCCTTACTGTCTCTCCCGGCTCAAATCCAAGTATCACGTCAGCCGAGCCCTTTCCCATCATAGGGCTTTCTATATCATCGCCGATCTTCAGAAAGCTGAAGACACTTCCGCCTCTCTGAGCCATTCCGATCGTCTCGGCACTCATTACCTTAAGTCCTTTATTCATTGCGGCTTTCGCCATTATTTTCGATGCGAGGACGGTACCCTGACCGCCGACACCGCACAGTACTATATTTATACTCATTTGTTCTTCTTCGGTAACCTTTCCTCATTCTTTACATCTGCGAAGAATATTCTCTTCATCAAGTACACTGGTCCTCAATTCTATATATAAGCTTACATCGCTCCGACTGCGCCCTTAATGAGGAAGCTGACCAGTCCCATGATGATACCGGCAAGAACAACTCCGCCCATTGCGGCTGAAACACTCTTCTTAAAATCCAGATCCAGGATACTTGCCGCAAGTGTTCCTGTCCATGCACCGGTTCCCGGAAGCGGAATTCCTACAAAGAGGAAGAGGGCAAAATACAGTCCTTTTCCCGCTTTGGCCTTCAACTTCTCTCCGCCGTGCTCACCCTTCTCCAGACAGAAGGTGAAGAACTTTCCTGTGAGCTTCTTATCCTTGCCCCAGATAAGTACCTTTCTCGCAAAAAAGAAGATAATAGGCACCGGAAGCATATTTCCGACTATCGCTATAGCGTAGGAAAGCGGCATATTAAGCCCGAATCCCACGGCATAAGGAATCGCGCCCCTCAGCTCAATGAGCGGCACCATAGATATAAAAAAAACCATTATATATTTATTCATTATCAGTTACTCTCCGTCTTACTCTATATTCAGGATTCCCGCAAATCCTGTAAGCTTGAAGACTTCCATAACGTCAGGGCCGACATTTCTGACGATCATCTCTCCCTGCTCTTCCATGGTCTGCATGGTTGTAAGCATTACTCGAAGCCCGGCACTGGATATGTATTCAAGGTTCTCAAGATCAATGATCAGTTTCTCAACACCCTCCAGAGCCGGTTCTATCTGCTCCTCAAGCTCAGGTGCGGCAACTGTATCAAGTCTGCCCTCCAGCTCAACTATGAGTTCATTACCATTTCTATTCATCGTGACATTCATCTTATTTCCTCCTTCTGATTGCCAGCATCGTGATATCATCAAACTGCGGTGCTTTCTTTACATGATCGTGAACCGCTTTATTCATATTCTGTGTCAATTGCTCCGGAGATGCATCCGGATCACTGTTCAGAGCCGAAAGAAGCCTCTCCATTCCAAACATCTTATCACCTGAATCAGTTGCTTCCGGTAAGCCATCGGTATAAACAAAAAGTGCTCCGCCCTTCTCCAAAGTAAATTCATATTCTTTATATTTTACTCTCTTCAGACCACCGATAACGAAGCCATGTTCTCCGTCATCAAATACACTGAATGAGCCATCCGGTCTGCAGATAACAGGATTCTCATGTCCTGCGTTCGATGCAACTACCTTGCCTGTCGAAATCTCATAGATTCCGAGCCAGACTGTAACAAACATCTTCTGCTTGTTATTCTTGCAGATGGTCTGATTCGTCCTCTCAAGTATCTCATGAGGCGGCAGACCCATCGTAGCATAGTTATTGATCAATATCTTGGACATCATCATGAACAGTGCCGCCGGAACTCCTTTACCCGAAACATCCGCCATGACAAGTGCCAGATGATCCTTGTCGATAAAGAAGAAATCGTAGAAATCTCCTCCGACCTCCTTTGCCGGAGTCATGGATGCATAAATATCAAACTCATCTCTGTCCGGGAAGGCCGGAAATACATTCGGTAGCTGTTCAGCCTGAATCTTTCTGGCCATATCAAGCTCTGCCGATACTCTCTCCTTCTCACTGACCAGACGGATATTATCCTCTGTATACTGGTCGATTTCCTTTGCAAGCTCCGCGATATCATCAGAGAGACTGCCAATCTCGTTCCTCTCCTTTATTTCAGATGTGGACATTACCACCGCATCGCTGTCCTTGTCTTCTCTATATTTAAGTACTATCTTCTGAAGTTTTGAAACAGGTGCTATGGCTCTCCTGTAGAGCATGACAAGAAGGATTACCAGTGCCAACAGCATTCCGCCAATGCCGATGAAAAGAGCTTTGTTGAGGGTGGTTCCCATTGTTTCCCTGAAATCATCCCATTTATAAACAACCCCTACGACCTGGCGAAGTTTATTGTTGAAGTAAAGCGGCTTATAAGCGATATAATAGTTTCCTTCTTCCGGGAAATCCGTTGCTTTCTCAAAGAACATTTTTCCGGAACCGCTCTTCTTCATTTCCTTTATTACAGGATGATCTCCAAAATCAGAAGAAATATAATCTCCCATCAGAAGTGCAGAACTGCTTCTTCTGTAATCGACGATGATCATACCCGTATAATCATCTGTCATATCCAGGATGAATAATTCCTCATATCCGCTCTCAGTTCCATACTGCTGAGTTTCATAAATAAAATTCTCATAGTAACCCTTTGCATAATAATTCTGAGCCATAGGAGGCAAGGATTTTATCCATTCGATCTGTGTCATATCGCCCGACCACTCATCGAACGCATCCATGAAGCTCTGCTCTTCCTCAGGGGTATATTTCTCGCGCATATGCTCAGGATCACTTTCCCATGCATCAAAATACCATTCCGCAACATCATCATCATAAAAACAGTATTCCTGACAAAATGAATCTATAATATATTCCATATGATCATTCTTAGCCTCAAGGAAGCCGTCGACCGAACTTTCATATACGGCCCAGACCATAACTATCAGCATAAGCATGAGTATCGGAAAGGTTATGAACAGTACCTGCATAAGCAGTTTTCTGTTTTTCTTCTTTTTCATCAGCAACCCGCCCCTTTATACTTTTCCCAATTAATTTGATGCTTTATGTGGTTCGTGCTCACCTATATTTGCGACAAGCCACATCATAAGAGCTCCTACAATCGAATAGCCTATCGCGATGAGTATACCATGAAAGCTTACTTTTGCAATGATAAATACATTCCACAATACGACGGTACAGAGTATCATACCGATCACACATATAGCAAAGACAACCTTCCTGTATTTGTTGAGCGGACGGATGATCTTCCAGAGAAGGATAAAGCCAACCGCTGACAAAAGAAAGGTTCCCGCAACACCCATCTCATCCTCGGAAAGTCCTACTGCCGGACCGAAAACCGTCATGGCTGCTATCATCGCGAATGACAAAAGAGATGCCGGAAGTGCTCCCTTAAGCGTTCTCGTGAGCAGTCTTCCCCTCTGCCTTTTGGTATTGTTCTCCATGGCGAGCAGGAAGCCCGGAAGTCCGATATTGAACATCGAAATAAGTGCTATCTCTGTAGGCTTGAGTGGATACTGGATTGATAAAATAATGGTAAACAGTGCAAGTAAAAGCGAAAAGATATTCTTATAAAGGAAGAGTATTCCGGATCTGGTCATATTGTTGATGATACGGCGTCCCTCCGAAACTATCTGCATCATATGTGAGAAATCCGAATCCAGAAGAACAACCTGTGCAGCCTGTCTTGCGGCATCACTACCGCCACCCATAGCTATAGAGCAGTCTGCTTCCTTCATGGCAAGGATATCATTGACACCGTCACCGGTCATTGCAACCTTCTGTCCGTTTTTCTTGATAGCATCTATGAGGCTCTTCTTCTGTTCCGGCTTAACTCTGCCGAATACAGTATATCTCTGAACAGCCGCAAGATAATCACCCTCTGTCTCAAGGGTTGTTGCGTCCACATAATTCTCGGCACCCTCTATATTTGCAGCGAGAGCAACTTTAGAAACCGTAAGCGGATTATCACCCGAGATAACCTTGACCATAACGCCCTGTTTTGCAAAATACGAAAAAGTCTCCGGCGCAGTTTCTCTTATCTCATTCGCAAGACTTACGAAGATGAGAGGAGTAATTTCTGCCTGATCACTATCCGGATTATTTACAGACACAAATGCAAGGACTCTCTGACCCTTGCCTGTGTAATTCTCTATTTTTTCTTTGTTTTCTCTTAACTGAATCTTTGAAAGAAGATATTCCGGAGCACCGAGTCTGTAGGTTTCGGACTTAGTCTGGATCTCGGAATATTTTGTTGCGGAAGTAAATGGCATCATCCTTACCGCTTCCATAGCCGCAGGGTCAAGGAAATGATCCCTAAGTGCGCACATGGTTATATTTGAATCCGGAATCGTGTGAATATATTTTGAAAGAAGCCTGCTTAAGCCATCAAGATCTCCGGCGTTTTCATTACCTTCCGGAAGGAATAGGCCCGTAACAGTCATCACCTCGTTGGTGATGGTTCCGGTCTTGTCAACGCAGAGCACATCAACTCTCGCAAGGGTTTCGATACTCTTCATGTCGTGCAGAAGAACCTTCTTCATGGCAAGTCTGGCCGCACTCATAGTAAGCGCAACCGTAAGCAGAAGATACAACCCCTCCGGTATCATTCCGACAACCGCACCGACCATGGCAACGACACCGTCCTCAAGGGTTCGACCATTTATTAAAACAGAGTTGATTATCATAAGGATACCCACAGGGATAATAACTATACCTGCGATCTTGATAATGGTCTCAATATCCTTGATCATCTCGGATTTTTTATTCTTAACTTCCTTAGCCTTTGAAGTAATTTGGGCAACATAAGACTCAACACCTACGTGCGTAAGTGTTGCCAGGCATTCACCGGAAACAACAAAGCTTCCTGACATAAGAACTTCTCCCGGCTCCTTCTCTATCTCATCCGACTCACCCGTAAGAAGTGACTCATTTACTGAAACCTTGCCACTCAGAACCTCTGCATCTGCAGGTATCTGCTGCCCCGAACCAAGTAATATCGTATCCCCCAGCACCAGATCATCGTTAAATATCTTCTGTTTGGCACCATCTCTTATAACCGCATATTCAGCCTTATCCAGAAGCGACAGTTCATCGAGAACCTTCTTCGCACGGAGCTGCTGTACGATACCGATAACTATATTTGCAATAACAACCGGAAGGAAGGTGAGGTTGCGGTAGTACGCCCCTACAGCCACAATAAGAATAGCCAGCCCAAAGAAAATGGCATTGAAATATGTCACGATATTTCCGAAGAATATCGATGCCACGCTCTGGGATGACTGGTTAGGGATCCTGTTGGTTTTGCCCTCACG
>AUXO018202663.1_pt1 | contig 12106 bp, 8 predicted proteins | sample 768731 | NCBI WGS metagenome assembly AUXO01 (sample SAMN02715735, study PRJNA202380) | gut metagenome | biome: sheep rumen | host: Ovis aries | place: New Zealand: Palmerston North | reverse complement strand
CTGACTTTAGAGAGTTTCATGGTTAAGATTACCCCTGAGATGTCAAAACTGTATAACGACTATATTAACTGCAGAATAGATATCGGCAACTATTGTGATCGGATTTTCGAACTTTTAAAGAAAGGATCAAACAGAAAGTTCAATATTGAAGCCTAGTATTATTCTGTAGATATTTCTGAGATACAATTACTGCAGTTTCATTCTTGAAGCTGCAGAGTTGTTTTATATGGTTTGTTACTCCATTCTAAAAAAGTCCATTTCAATGCACTTTTATTAATCGTCATATTAAAATTTCCGTTTATGTCATAAAAATGCGATAATACACGGTTATCTATTTTTTAATTTGGACATAGAAGTCCTTTTGGATACTGGTATATATCAATGGACAATTTAGAACAAGCCAAAATAAATGGCATAAACGCAGCAAATAATGCTAAAGATTTACAGGAATTAGAGGCTGTTAAGACCAATTTCCTTGGAAAGAAAGGTGAGTTTACCGCCTTTATGCGTGAGCTGGGTAAGCTTTCTGCTGAAGAAAGGCCGAAGAGAGGCGCTGTCATCAATGAAGCACGTCAGGCTGTCATCGAAGCAATCGAAATCAAGAAGGCGCAGATTGAAAAAGCTCTTTTAGAGGAAAAACTTTCAAATGAAACTGTTGATATCACTTTGCCAGGTCGCAGAATCGAGCTTGGAAATGAGCATCCAATCAGCAGAACCATCCAGAGAATTAAAGAAATCTTCGGTTCTATGGGCTTTAGCGTAGTAGGAGGTCCTGAGATTGAAGATGACTATCACAATTTTGATGCTCTGAACCTTCCTCCTAATCACCCTGCAAGATCATCACAGGATACCTTCTCTGTTGAAAACGGTCTGCTGCTACGTTCTCAGACCTCTTCAGTTCAGGTTCGTACCATGGAGACGCAGAAACCTCCTATTAGAATTATTGCTCCTGGACGTGTATACAGAAACGACTATGACATGACTCATACACCAATGTTCCATCAGGTAGAAGGTCTTTTGGTTGAGGAGCACACCTCCTTTGCAGAGCTTAAGGGCGTGCTGCACGAGTTCCTTTTAAAATTCTTTGAGGAAGAGCTTGAGGTTCGTTTCCGTCCTTCTTTTTTCCCATTCACTGAGCCATCAGCAGAGGTTGATCTGCGTCGCAAGGGAGGCAAGTGGCTAGAGGTTTTAGGCTGCGGTATGGTTCATCCAAATGTTCTGAAGAATGTTGGTATTGATACTGACAAGTACGTAGGCTATGCCTTTGGTATGGGCGTTGAGCGTCTGACCATGCTGCGCTATGGTGTAAATGATCTGCGTGCATTCTTTGAAAATGATCTTCGTTTCTTAAAGCAGTTTGCCTAATACCTAAAGTTTGGATAGATAAAAATGATTTTCAATAAATTATGGATTGATGAGTGGGTCAAGAATGACCTGAGTGCAGAAGAACTGTCAGACATGATTACAATGGCAGGTCTTGAAGTTGATTCTGTAAATGATGTTGCTGACAATTTCGACGGTGTTGTGGTCGGTAAGGTATTAGAGTGCGTACCTCATCCAGATTCAGATCACATGCATGTAACCAAGGTTGATGTTGGTGGTGGTCAGATTTTCCAGATTGTCTGCGGTGCTCCAAATTGCCGTGAGGGGTTAAAGGTTTGTGCTTCTCTGATTGGAGCACATGTAAACGGTATTACCATTAAGAAGGCTAAGCTACGCGGTGTTGAATCCAACGGTATGCTGTGTTCTTTCAAGGAGCTTGGTATGTCAGAGGAGTCAAACGGTATCGTTGAGCTTCCTGAGGATGCTCCTTTAGGCATGGATATTCGTGAGTACTTCAGGCTAAATGATAAGGCCATTGATGTTGATTTAACCTCAAACCGTCCTGACTGCCTGGGCATGATCGGCATTGCCCGTGAAATTGCTGTGCTTTTAGGCAAGAAGTTTGAGTATCCAAAGGTTGAGAAGGTTGCACCAACCATCAATGATATTTTCACAGTTGAAGTTGAAGACAAGGCTGCCTGTCCACGCTATATTTCACGCGTGGTTCGCGGTGTTAACCAGAAAGCCAGGTCTCCTCTGTGGATGGTTGAGAGACTGCGTCGCTGCGGTATCCGTTCTGTTTCTCCAATCGTAGACGTTACCAACTATGTAATGCTTGAGTACAGCCAGCCTCTGCATTCCTTTGATTTAAACAAGATCCACGACAAGATTATTGTTCGCAAGGCACATCAGGACGAACCTATGACTGTTCTGTCTGGAGATGAGGTTAAACTTAGGGACAATACTCTGATTATCGCTGATTCAACCGGTCCTGTTGCTATGGCTGGTATTTTCGGCGGTCTGAACTCAGGTATTGATGAGAATACCTCAGATGTCCTTTTAGAATCTGCCTATTTTGCTGCTGATGCAATCAAGGGCAGAGCACGTCAGTACGGCCTGAACACTGATGCTTCTCACCGTTTTGAGCGTGGCGTTGATCCTATGAACCAGGCACGCGCAATGGAGCGAGCAACTGCACTGCTGATTGAAATTGCAGGTGGTCAGGCAGGCCCTCTGAATGAGGTTGTTTCTGAGGCAGATCTTCCAAAATACAGGGAAATTACTCTGAGACTTTCAAAGTTAGAGAAGGTTTTAGGAGTTGCAATTGATGCTGATACAGTATTTAAGATACTTGATAACCTTGAGCTTTCTCCAAAGAAGGTTGACGGTGGCTTTGTTTGTGTATCTCCATCATTCAGATTTGATATTGAAATCGAAGAGGATCTGATTGAGGAAGTAGCAAGAATCTACGGCTACAACAATATTCCTAACGCTACCCCTGTAAGTGATCTCTACATGGTTCACGAGAAAGAGGAAGTTGTTGAAGACAGAGATATCAAGAAGGTTCTCTGCGATGTCGGCTACAATGAGGCTATTACTTACTCATTCACCGATCCTAAGGTTCTAGCAGAGTTCTCTGATATCAAGCCATTAATGCTGAATACCCCTATTTCACCTGAATTATCTGCTATGCGTACCAGTCTGCTTGCTGGACTGAGCATTGTTGCTAAATACAATGTAAACCGTCAGCAGCGTAAGGTTCGTCTGTTTGAGCAGGGCCTGCGCTACATCATTGATGAGAAGGCTGAGAACGGTGTAAGACAGGAGGCCATGATTGCCGGTATCAGCGTAGGTGATATTCACGATGAGAGCTGGCATGAGAAGAGTCGCAGTGTTGATTTCTTTGATGTAAAGGGAGATGTAGAGAATCTTTTAGCATTAAACGTTGATACTAAGGATATTACATTTGTACGCACTACTGAGAAGTGCCTGCACCCAGGCCAGGGCGCTGACATTCTTAAGAATGGTAAGAAGATTGGCTTTGTAGGTATGCTGCATCCTTTAGCTCAGAAGGCTTTAGGATTTAAGCAGGCAGTTGGCGTATTCGAGATTGAAAGATCTGCTGTTGAAAAGCGTGCAATTCCTGTTTATGAGTCAATCTCAAAATTCCCTAGCGTTCGCCGTGATTTTGCTTTCGTAATTGAGAAGTCAGTTGCAGTTTCTGCATTAACTGATCTAATTTATGAGGTTGGCGGTAATATAGTAAAAGATGTAAACATCTTTGATGTATTTGAAGACGCCTCACTAGGAGACAAACGTTCTGTTGCAGTTGGTGTTATCGCTCAGGCCTTGGAGCATACTCTTGAGGATGCCGAGGTTGAGTCACTGGCAAACAGAATTATCGAGGAAGCCTCTAAGAGATTAGGCGCAGAACTTCGTTCATAACAGGAAAAATCCATGGCTGACAAACAGATGACATCCCTTGAGGAGAAACTTTCAGAATTAGAGAAACTCACTGTTCAACTTGAGGAGGGCAAGCTTCCGATTGATGAAGCAATCGCCGTTTACAGCCGTGGTATGGAACTGGCTGTTTCCTGTAAACAGTCTCTGGATTCTCTGTCTCAGCGGATCCAGATTGCAAAGAAAAATGCCCAGGAGGCTATTTCTTTGGAAAATTTTGAGCCTAATGGTTCAAATTCAGATCTCTAAGGATTTTAAGTGGAATTAAAAGACTTTGCCTCATCCGTTTCCAAAAGGATTAACTCCTTTATGGAAGGTTATCTTAAAAACTTTGATGATGCAGCCTCTTCTTTAAAGGAAGCCATGGAGTATGGGCTTCTTTTAGGAGGAAAAAGAGCAAGACCTTTACTAGTCTATGCAACCGGATTGGCTTTTGGTCAAAGTCAGGACAGGCTTGATTATGCTGCCGCTGCTGTAGAATGTATTCATGCATACTCCCTAATTCATGATGATATGCCAGAGATGGATAACGACAAACTAAGACGCGGACACGAGACTGTTCATGTTAAATTCGGTCAGACTCTGGCTCTGCTTGCCGGAGATGCCTTGCAGACTCTTGCATTTGAAATCCTGTCTGATAAAAAATCCGGATTTTCAGATAAATCAGTTGCCAATCTGACCCGTATTCTTTCATCGAAGGCCGGATACTCCGGAATGTGTGGTGGTCAGGCAATAGATCTTGAATCTGAAGGGAAAAAATTAAGTTACGATCAGTTAAGATTACTTCACTCCAAGAAAACAGGCGCGCTGATTAGGGCTGCTGTTCTGATGGGGGCCTACAGCTGTGATAATGCAAGTGAAACTGATATTGCGGCACTGGATGAATATGCTACCTGGACTGGACTTGCATTCCAGGTATGGGATGATGTGCTGGATGTTATCGGTGATACTGCGGTTATGGGGAAAACTCAAGGTGCTGACATAAATCTTGATAAGAGCACCTATCCTTCACTGCTGGGACTTGATGAATCAAAGAAATTTGCGCAGGAATGTGCTGAGAAGGCAATTGCTGCCTTGTCAAAACTGAAAATAGATACATCACTGCTTGAGCAGTTTGCTTTATTTACTGTAAACAGAGATCATTAGAAAGTCGTGACTGAGACTATATCTACACCTTTACTTGATAAGATTCACTCTCCAGAGGATCTGCGCAAGCTGCCTGTGGAGGAGCTGACTCCCTTATGTTCAGAAATCAGAAAATATATTATTGATTCAGTAAGCAAGACTGCAGGTCACCTGGCATCAGGTCTTGCGGTTGTGGAACTTACCGCAGCTCTGCACTATGTTTTTGACACTCCTAATGACAAGATTGTCTGGGACGTGGGACATCAGTCCTATCCTCACAAAATCCTTACCGGTCACAAGGAAGAGCTTAAAACCATACGTCAGCGTCATGGTCTGCATGCTTTTATCTGGAGAGGCGAGACTGATTATGATCTGATTTCAACCGGACATGCCTCAACCTCAATTGGTTCAGCTCTGGGCCTTGCTATAGCTCAGAAAAAACTAAAAACCAACAGTAAGGTTGTAGCCGTTATCGGTGATGGTGCTCTGTCAGGCGGTGCTTCTTATGAGGCAATGAACTGTGCCGGTTCATGCAAGGATGTTGATCTTATAGTTATTCTGAACGATAACGAGATGAGTATTTCTCAGAATGTTGGTTCTATCTCCAAATATCTGGCCTCTATTCTTGCAAGCCCATACTATGTAAATTTTGTTGAGGGCGGAAAGAAGCTTCTGTCAAATCTTGATCTGCCAAGTATTAAATCACTGGCTGAAAAGGCTCAGGAGCATGTTAAGGGCATGATTATGCCTGGTACTCTGTTTGAGGAACTGGGCTTTAACTATATTGGTCCTGTTGATGGACATGATATTGAGGGATTGGTTTCACTGCTTCAGAATGTAAAAAAAATCGGCGGTCTGCAGCTGGTTCACGTTGTTACCAAAAAAGGAAAGGGCTATGAGCCTGCAGAAAATGATCCTACTAAGTATCACGGAGTTCCTTCCTTTGATCCTGAACGCGGTATAGAAGCTAAGATTACCAAGGATCATGTAACCTATTCAGAGGGGTTTGGTAGATGGCTGTGCAAGAGAGCTGCCACTGACAGAAATCTTATTGGAATCACACCTGCAATGCCGGTTGGATCTGGTATGGAGGAGTTTGCCAGGGTATACCCTCAGCAGTTTTTTGATGTGGGTATTGCCGAACAGCATTCCATGATTTTTGCATCGGGACTTGCGGCAGGAGGCCTTCATCCGGTGGTTGCAATTTATTCAACCTTCCTTCAGCGAGCCTATGACGGCTTGATTCATGACATTGCTATTCAGAATCTGCCAATTATGATTGCGGTTGACAGAGGTGGTATTGTTGGTCCTGACGGTCCAACCCACCAGGGTATGTTTGATATAGCCTTTATGCGCTGTATTCCAAATCTGGTGATCATGACTCCATCTGATCTTAAAGAACAGTTTCTGATGCTAAATACTGGTTATCTGTCCAATCGTCCTTGCGCTGTAAGATATGAGCGCGGTGCAGATGATACCGATATCTCTGCCATCTCTCTTGAGGATACTATTGAGATTGGCAAGTCCAGGACTCTGACAGAAGGCAGAAATCTGGCTATTTTGGCTTTTGGGTCAATTGTTCACAAAATCAAAGAGCTTGCCGACCGTTATAATCTGACTTTAGTTGATATGCGCTTTGTTAAGCCTCTGGATGAGGAGCGTATAAGAGATCTGTCTAGAACTCACAGGTATATGGTTACGGTTGAGGAAGGTGTAATTCACGGCGGTATCGGTCAGGAGATATCATGTATTGCCCATGAAGAAAATCCTAAGATTGTGGTCAGAACTCTGGGACTTGCAGACGATTTTATTCCTGAAGGCAAAAGGGATGAACTCTTAGCTGAACAGGGACTGGATGTTTCCCATATTGAAAAGACAATTTTAAATTTACTGGAAGGTTAATTATGCCATCATTTGATATTGTTTCTAAACTGAAAAAAGATGAAGTTCAGAATGCTGTAGACAATGCAAACCGTGAACTTCAGACTCGTTATGATTTCAGAGGCGTTGAGGCTTCATATAACTTTGATAAGACCAAGAACACCGTTAAGGTTGAGGCTGACGAGGAATTTCAGGTTCAGCAGATGGATGAGATTCTTAGAATGAAGCTGGTTAAGCGTAACATCGAGGCAACTGCGGCTGAGTTCTCCGAGATTACCCGTTCAGGAAAGAAATCAATCCAGAACGTAACCTTCAAGGAAGGCATTGACAAGGAACTTGCAAAAAAAATTATCAAGATTATCAAGGATGCCAAACTTAAGGTTGATGCCAAGATCAACGATGATATAATCCGTGTCACTGGAAAGAAGCGTGATGATCTTCAGGCAACCATTGCACTAGTTCGCGAAAGTAAGATTGAACAGCCACTACAGTACGAGAATTTCAGAGACTAACTAAGAGAGCCTAAATTGAGCATTCTATCAGAGGAAAGAAAGACACTTCTCCGCCAGATTTTTTCTATAAAAATGGGCTTGTGTCTATGTCTTGGTTTTGCCTCTGGAATGCCTCTGTTTGTGGTCCTGACTCTTATCGGTGCCTATCTTAGAAAAGAGGGCGTTGATTTAAAGGAAATCGGACTGTTTTCACTGGCTTCATTCCCTTATACCTGGAAATTTGTCTGGGCTCCTCTGGTTGACCGCTACAATCCTTTTGGCATTGGCAGACGTCGAGGCTGGATAATTCTGTCTCAGATCTTCGTTTTTGCTTCTATTTTTATAATCGGTCTGTTTGATGCGAAAAATCAGACCATGGTTATTGCGGTTATTACCCTTATTCTTTCTTTCAGCTCTGCAACTCAGGATATTGTTATCGATGCCTACCGACGCGAAATTCTTGCAGATAATGAGCTTGGTCTCGGTACCTCTCTGTTTATTGCTGCTTCAAGAGCTTCAAGTCTGATCCCCGCAGGTTTGTCTTTAATTCTTGCCGAGTTTATCTCCTGGAAGATAGTGTTTTACATAACAGCTTCCTTTATGTTGCCTTGTCTGGTTTTGTCCTTCTTTTTAAAGGAACCTCTGTCCATCAATGCTCCTCGTAATCTGAGAGAGGCTGTAGTTGAACCTTTTAGAGAGTTTGTTACACGCAAGGGCTTAAAATCTTTGCTTTTAGTCATTCTGTTTGTTTTCTGCTACAAGCTTGGTGATTCTATGGCCACCGCTCTGGCCACTCCTTTCTATATAGATATGCACTACGATCTTCTGACTATAGGTCTGGTTGCGAAGAATTGCGGTATCTGGTCGATGATTATTGGTGGTATCATCGGCGGTGTAATCATGCTTAAGATCGGAATCAATAAAGCGCTGTGGGTGTTTGGATTTGGTCAGCTGATTACAATTCTGGGCTATGCTCTTTTAGCTCATGTGGGGGAGGGGAGTGATGTCTCTCCTTCAATCTGGCTGCTTGCAGCGGTGATTATTGCTGAATATCTGGGGGCTGGTCTTGGAACAGCAGCGTTTGTAGCATTCATATCAGCAAAAACCTCAAAGGCTTATGCCGCAACCCAGTTTGCACTGCTGACTTCGCTGAGCGCTGTACCTCGTACCTTCTGCAACGCTACTACCGGATATCTTGTTGAATCTCTGGGGTGGGAGAATTTCTTCTATCTGTGTACCGTTCTGGCTGTTCCTGGAATGCTGCTGCTTTTTAAGGTTGCTCCTTTCAATTCTGAAACAACAGACTGATTATTTACTACAGATCTTTTGTATATCATAAAGCGCACATTTTTTTTCTGTCTCAAACCATAAGGGGCAGTGAAGAAGAAAGAATTGTTTAATATATTTTATAAAGATATTCAGCAGAAAGCTCTGAATTGTCATACTCTGCCATCTAATCCTGTCTTAATCGTTACTCTCACTACAATTAAGAATAAAATTCTTAAGGCAATTGATAGTATTTGTGAATCTTAAGTAAGCCTGAATATCCCCCCCATGGAATTTTCCTCTATCACGAGCATGATGTAGTGATTATTATCCTTTACAGGATAGCTTGTACAAAATTTTCTTATAGATTAAAAACATGCTCATGATTAATTGCGTTATACCTTGTCAGCGTACACATAAGTTAGGTTTTATTTATGAATAATTTTATATGAAGTAGGTTAAAAAAACTGATATTTTAGCATAAAAAAATTTTTTCTTAGAATATAATTCGTATCATATATTGTACGGCATGGTGAGTATGGAATTTATAAGGTGTTCTCTTAGGTAGACGAAATATCATCATCTATACTCCATAATCCGCAACATTATCTGGTAATTTAATTAGTTAGAAACTCTCATACGGTTTACTATTTAATACTTCATGGTGAGGAGAAGAATTATGTCAGAGCGCATATCTGGTACTGGAGTTAATTTCGATCAGAATTTATTTTATGACATAAAGCAAACTTTTTTAAAGTAGTTGTAATTTTAAAGTAAAATATAGGATATATTAGAATCGTGATGTTTTACGTAAAACGTTTTTGATTACTTCGTTGTACGAAGTGTTTTAGTAATAAGTATTACAGACAGATTAAGAAAAGCATTCTTGTTTCTGCGGTTTAATTACAAACGCTATTTTAGCTGAAAAAATAATTTTGTAGCGGGTTGCTATATTACAGAAAATAATTTTTTACAGGTTGGTATATGAGTCTATTTGCTAGCATAATCAAAGAATTGTCTGAACTTATGGAGCTTAATATTGAGGTTGATGCCAATGATTCCTGTTTATTGGAGTTTGGTAGCTTGATAATAACATTGCAGTACCGCCAGGCAGAGGACGATATTGCTATTTTTTCCGTAGTTACCGACCCTGAGAAAATTTCTACTCTGTCAGAATCTGTTTTAAGAGCGGCTCTTTGTTTGTCTTATAACGGAACTGGAACAGGAATGAATTTTATTGGTCTTTTAAACGAGAACTTGGTGCTTACAAACTATATTCCGGTTGAAGGTATTACCGCAGAAGAATTACTGCAAAGAATCTATACTTTCTCGCAGTCAGCTCAAAATGTACATGACAGCTTAATTGTGATGTCAAATCCAAATTTAAAGAACAAATCCTCTGCAAATTCAGTCTCTGAAAATGATTTAGATCCAATGAACTTTATGTCAGTCTGAGCAGAATGTTTTGTATATAGATAAATATGTATTAAATAATGATAAATAGAGGGGGAGAGCCAGATGAGCGTTTCATTGAATAACCTTGCTGATTTAAAATCTGGTAACGATTATTATCTTTCTGATTCAGGCAATATTGAGAAATCAGGTTTTATTCATAAATTTAAATGCTTTTTTAACATTGGTCACTCAAGAGAAAGAGTTGTTAATCTCATAAATGAGGTTCAAAAAACTTTACTTCATTCTGCAGGATTAGTGAACAGCCGTGATCTTAATTCCCAGCTCTCCCAGATAAGTAGGACTACTGCTGTCAGCGGAGAAGTTATAAAAAATATAGCAGCTCAGTTCAGATCAGTAAATTCACAGAGAATCATTGAAAAAGATACAGAGTCCATCGCAAACGGTATTATAAATACCTACGTGACAGATATTCAGGTTAAGAGCGGTAGTAACATCAGAAATAGTAACGCATTACATTCTCTTTTAGAAAAGGTTGTTTCTGACATTGTAAACAATCCTCCTTTGACAACTGATAAGCATAAAAATAAAGTCATCGATCGCAAACAGCTTAACAGCACGCTGCGTGAAAGACTTTTTAACGAAAGTAAATTTATACTTAAAATCACAAACTCAGAAGAACTCGGTAAACCAAAGCTTTCAACTGTTTATTTAAAATATCTTAAAGATAAAGTATATGATAGGGATGGAAGTCGTATCATCAATGATATAACCGAGCTTAAGCCTCAGTCTGAGGCAGAAAAGGAGGTCATGCTTAAAGATTCCCACTTGGCCAGAGGAGGAAAAAATGCTGAAGATGCAGTTAATTATCTTCTTGAGCGAAGTGAGAATGATGATGAGCTGCGTGAAATCCTAACTAAAAACTATAACCACATAATTGTTAGGGCAGACGCTCAAATACGATCTTTGGATGCATTAAAAAAGAAAATTGATGGAATAAAGTCCAATCTTTTAGAGATACGAGCTCTTGGCATTGATAATAAAAAAATAGTAGAGCCTGGCTTACGTGCTCTTGAAGCCTCAAACGGCAGAGCTTTTCCCGAAGGAATGTTAACAAATTTGTGCAATGGCGCCTTAAATGCTGATATTAAGGCTTTGATGGAACTGAATGCAAACTCTTCAGAAATTGAGATTTATAAAGGTGTCGACTCAATTAGTTCTGCGGTAATAACAATCATGCATGAAACTGGCGCATCAGAAATTTTTGATGACAATGAAGAGAGATTCCCTCCTGAAGAGTTTATCACTGACATTCTTATTTCTAGATTGTCTTTAGAACAACAGCAAAGTGTTAATCAGGCCTTTAAATCAGGTAATAATCTGAAATTCCAGAATTTAATTGAAAAACTTCTGGATGCAGGCTCTGGTGGTCTTCCTGATATTCCTAATAGTTATGGTGATATGGCTATTTTTATGATCGATAAATTGCAGAATATCACCAATTCTATACAAGAAAAAATCAACATAAGGCTGGGACTTAATGCGACTGTAAACTATCCGCATTATATTGGTTTTACAAAATTCTCCCCAGAAGAGGACGATATTTACAGAGGTATTTGTGCTAACGTAAAAAAAGAGATTAAGTACCGTCTTGATTCCTTTATTGATAAAAATATTGAGGGAGAAGAATTAGGCAAGCAAAAAGCTAGTCTAAAGGAGAAACTGTTAGACTTTTCAGCAAAGATTAAAACCAATTTTAAATCTCCACAATATGTTTTCAGTTGTTTCATAAAAAAGGATTTTGCTACCATTCTTAATCATAGCATCATGGAAGAGCTGAAACTTCTTCGAAGTGGAAAGCTTCAGGATTCATACTTTTACAAAGATGTTATAACGAATCTTGATGTTAACATGCCAGACGGAAAGAAACTCAGCAATGATCCTTTGTTAGCACAAAATGAACTTGCTCAGTTTGTAACAGATAATCCTAATGTAAATTTTGCAGAGCTTGATGACAAGAACAAAGATAAAGTTTATGTTTTAATGACTCTGCTTGCACAAACTACAGTACAAGCACTAAATAAAGGTGTTATGACAGCCATTGAGCCTAATAGAAAAGGTCCTTTAATTGAGACCAGCGGTGCGAA
>AUXO012175458.1_pt1 | contig 12108 bp, 16 predicted proteins | sample 768731 | NCBI WGS metagenome assembly AUXO01 (sample SAMN02715735, study PRJNA202380) | gut metagenome | biome: sheep rumen | host: Ovis aries | place: New Zealand: Palmerston North | reverse complement strand
GCGTTAAGGATGTTATTAACACATTCGCAGACGTTGATTCATTCTTTGAAGTACAGGCTGAATTCGCAAAGAACATCGTTATTGGCTTTGTCCGTATTGATGGCGAAGTAATTGGTATTGTTGCAAATAATCCGAAGGGCGGATTAGCTGGTTCACTTGATATAGATTCTTCTGAGAAAGCCGCAAGGTTCGTTCGCTTCTGTGACTGCTTTAATATTCCTATCCTTACGCTTGTTGATGTGCCTGGCTTTATGCCTGGAACCAAGCAGGAGCATGGTGGAATAATCAGACGTGGGGCGAAGCTCCTTTACGCATACGCAGAAGCAACTGTGCCAAAGGTGACGCTAATTCTTCGTAAGGCCTTTGGTGGTGCCTATATTGCTATGAATAGTAAAGGCATGGGTGCTGATATTGTGTTTGCTTGGCCTATTGCGCAAACTGCTGTTATGGGTGCTGAAGGTGCTGTAGCTATCATGAATGGAAAGCGGATTGACACAGCAAACAATCCAGCAGCAGAGAGGGCCAGACTGGTGTCAGATTATGAGAATGAGTTTATGACACCTTATATCGCAGCTGAAAAGGGTTATATCGATGAAGTTATTCTTCCGGAGGAAACGAGAAGAAAGATAAGGTCTGCCTTTGAAGCACTTAAATTAAAAGATCGGAATGCGGCAGGATTTAGAGCACATGGGAATATTCCGTTGTAAGGGAGTTCAAGCATGAAAAACATTGTGATTATCGGAGCCGGTGACCTTGGGAAAGAAATAGTGTGGCTCATAGAGGATATTAATAAGCGACAGCCGACATATCTTATCTTAGGATTCTTAGATGACGATAAGGAAAAGATGGGCACAGAATTCTTTGGGTATAAGGTGCTTGGCGGAACTGAACAATTGAGTGAGCTGAGCAGTAAGATGCCGTTAAATGCAGTGGTGGCCATTCAGGATGGTAGTGTCAGAAAGAAAATAGTTGAAGAGCATCCGGAATTTGATAATTGGGAAACAATAACCCATCCAACTGTGGTTATTGCATCGACAACGTCTGTGGGTAAAGGGAGTGTTTTTTTTCCACAGGTAACGGTGTCGGTGGATTCAAAGTTGGGTTCTTTCGGATTATATTATATTCACTCGATTATATGTAATGACTGTGTGATTGGAGACTATGTTTCCATTATGTCAGGGACATCAATCTCTGAACACGCTGAAATAGGAGATGAGTGTTTCCTTGCTGCTGGAGCATGTGTTTATCCGCATAAAAAACTTGGTAATTGCTCTGAGGTCGCTGTGGAAGCTACGGTAGAGAAAGATTATGATGACGGTTCAAAAGTCGGAGAAAAAGGTGCAGATTTTTTTCTGTTCAAGTAAAGCGGTGAGGGAGAATTATTGATGGATCTAATCATTATCGGTGCAAGTGGTTTTGGAAGAGAAGTACTTCAAATCATCAAGGATATTAATAAAGGAAAACCGACATGGAATGTTTTGGGCTTTTTAGATGATAATCCTGACGCTTTGGAAGGGTATGAGTGCGATTATGCCGTGATTGGGTCAATCAGAGAATGGGAGCCAAAGGAGAACGAACACTTCGTAATGGCAATAGCCAACCCGAAAATAAAAGAAGAGGTCACAACAAGGCTAGAGGGGAAAGGCGCTCAGTTTGTTTCTATAATCCATCCGACTGCAATTATCGGAAGCTTCAATCAAATTGGACGAGGGATCGTAGTTTATCCCTATGCAAAGATAACTGTTAATACAACCATTGGAAATTTTGTTACTCTTCTTGGTTCAAACATCGGGCATGACGCAACTATAGGAGATTATACAACAATATCGGGAATGTGCGCCATAAATGGACATGCGTTAATAGGAAGGCGTGTCTTTATTGGAGGTCATGCAGTCATCGCACCGAGTAAAAAAGTAGGTGATGACTCTTATGTGGGTAGTGGCAGTGTTGTTGTGACTAATGTTCGTGCGGGTTATAAAGTGTTTGGTAATCCAGCAAAAAAGATGGAGCTGTAAGGTGATAAACTATAAGCAGTCAAGTAAAGGTTGAAGATTTTTGATGAACTTTGAAATTTGCACAGCAAGTAAGCTATCTGAAGGATTGTATTTCAGGTGACATTGGATGACAGATGATATCAGTCGTCAACGAAGAGCCTGCGATACGAAATCAGTGTTCTGCCTCTACTATGCAAAATGTCTCTGGCAAGATTTTTGGCGACAAGGGACAAGAAATTCTGTGGTGCTTGTACTATGCGGTCATTATTCAACAGGCGATTGATTCGCAATAGACACGGTACCTTTTCGTTCTGGAAGGATATAGTAGACTTCTAGTACTCTGAAATGAGAATTAGATTAACTTTCATAAAGCTATAGTCTGAGTCATCTTATACCAGTCAAGGCTGGAAAAAAGATATATCTAAAGCGCAAGAAAGAATATATCAGAGGTGGTAAAGAATTAACCCTGAGAATCTGGGAGAAAGGAAAAATCCAACCACCATAACCGATGATTGGATAATATGTGTAATATGTCAATTGTAAGTAACACGATGAATTGGGCACAGTTAGAAGCGAAACGCACAAATAGATCAAAAACAGCAGTATTGCTGGATATGACTGCTAATTATATTCGGTATGGTGTTTTACCACAGGAGTATTTCCATTTTGGATTTTATGGTAAATCTGTAGCAGACAAGAAGAGCTATTTTACCTATAGGCTGTACTCTGAACGAAGAAAGGAATACTCTAACCCTGAGTATGAGAATGTCATCTTCCAGGATAAATTTATTTTTTCTAAAGTTTTTAGCGAGTTTTATGGAAGAGAATCCTTTTTGCTTAGCAAAGCAATAGATAGAAAGTCAGCAATTGATTTTATTCAGAGAGTAAAAAAATTTGTATATAAACCTTTGAAAGCACAAGAAGGCATTGGCATAAAATCATATACTTTGAGTAATTATAAAAGTGTTGAGGCACTTTATGATGCTCTGCCAAAAGGAGTAGACGCTCTCCTCGATGAATGGATTATTCAGGCACCGGAAATGTCAAAATTCTATGAAGAGGGAGTAAACTGTATTCGTGTTTATACCTTCTTGCATAATAATATTTTCCGTTTCGTAGATGCAAAAGTGTCATTTGGTGTGGGTTCTGATATAGTCAATGCGACTTTGGATAGTTCTATTTTTGGCATTGTTGATGTAAATACTGGAATTATTACTTCTGACCTTGCCAATTATAATCTGGATGTATTTAAGGAACATCCGATTACGCATTTTAAGGCAAAAGGCACTCAGCTGCCAAGGTGGAATGAGGTTCTTGAGCTTGCAAGAAAAGCTGCTTACGTTGTCCCACAGGTGGCATATGTTGGTTGGGATATTGCGATTACAGATAAAGGTCCTGTTCTTATAGAAGGAAACCATTGCGGTGGATGCGGTGGCAATCAATTCTGTGTTCTAAGAGAAGATACAAGAGGAACGCGAGATACCTGGGATGTAATGGGAAAATAGATAGGAGACAGGTGAATGAAAGTAGCATTTCTTTTCAGCGGGCAAGGTGCGCAATATACCGGTATGATGAAGGATATTGCAGAGAAAAGTGAAAAAGCAAAGAATGTATTTAGTATAGCAAATGAGACTCTCGGTCGGTGCATAAGCAATTTATGCTTTACAGGTGCGCAGGAAGAATTGAATCTAACTCACAACACGCAGCCTTGCGTACTCGCAGCTGACCTTGCTGCCTATGCTGCTATTATTGAAAACGGTATTCAACCTGATGCGGTTGCGGGCTTTTCGTTGGGTGAATACGCGGCTTTAGTGGCTGCAGGAGTGATCGATATTAACGATGTTTTTCCTGTAGTTCAAAAACGAGCAGACTATATGCAGGAAGCCGTTCCTGTTGGAAAAGGAGCTATGGCTGCAGTGATGAAGCTGTCCGACAAAGAGGTAGAGAATCTTTGCTCTGAAGTGGATGGGTATGTGGCTCCGGCTAACTTTAATTGTCCTGGTCAAATCGTGGTTTCAGGCGAGGCGGAAGCAGTGGATAAGTTGCTGTGCATAGCGAAAGAAAGAAAAATACGAGCAATGAAACTGGCTGTAAGCGCACCGTTCCATTGTGAAATGATGAATCCTGCGGCAGAGAATCTTCGGATTCCACTCTCCATAATTACTTTTTCCGTTCCCACTGTTCCGGTTTATATGAATGTAGACGCAGAGGCTGAAAATAAGTCAGAGAGAATTCTGGAAAAACTGATTCTTCAAGCCAAGTCCCCTGTGCGTTGGGAAAAGACACTCAGGAACATGTATTCAGCGGGCATAGATACTTTCATTGAACTTGGACCTGGCAAAACGCTTTCAGGCTTTGTGAAGAAGACTTTCAAGAATGGAGAAAATGTGAGTATCTATAACGTAACAGATCAGAAGACTCTGGAAACTACCATAACAGCATTGAGGGAGAAGTAAGATGCCGAGTTTTAGCTTTAATAATATCAGGATTGTCGGGATAGCAAGCGCTGTACCTACTAAGGTAGTAAAAAGCACAGACTTTATTGATAAGTTTGGAGAAGAAGCTGTTCAGAAATTTGTGAATATGACGGGGGTTAAAGAGCACCGGGAGTCCTTTGATCATCAGACAGCCTCGGATTTTGGCTATGTCGCAGCAGAAAAGCTTTTAACTGAAAAAAACATTGATCGAGAGACGATAGGTGTCCTAATGTTCGGAGCCCACAGCACCGATTATAGACGTCCTGCGACAGCTGGCGTGCTTCACAAGCGCCTTGGCCTAAACAAAAACTGCGCTGCTTTTGACGTAGGGCTTGGCTGCTCCGCCTTTATCTATTGTACGCAAGTAGCTGCGTCAATGCTGGAATGCTCAGATGCGAAAAGAGCGTTAATTATTGTCGGCGAAACGATGACAAAGATGATTTATCCGGAAGATAAATCAGCTGCAATGCTCTTTGGCGATGGTGGCGCAGCGGTCCTTTTGGAAAAAACTGAAAAAGAAAACGTGCTTGCGGGCAAAGTATGCACAGATGGTTCTGGCTACAGAGCTATAATTGCCCCTGCAGGCGGATTCAGAAATCTAGAGGATTCACACGAACCAATGGTTTGGGCAGATGGCAGCACCAGAACGCTCTACAACACAAACATGAATGGAACAGATGTGTTCTCATTTACTGTCACCAAAGTGCCAAAGACGATAAAGGAATTTCTTAAAGAAACAGAGCAGGAAGTAGACCAGTTTGATTGTTTGGCTTTCCATCAGGCAAATCAATTCATTCATCAGCAACTGGCGAAGAAGCTGAAGGCTGATATTAACAAGATGCCACTTTGTCTGGACAGATATGGAAATACGAGTGCTCCTGCCATTCCGCTTCTGCTTTCTGATATCTATGGTGCAGATACTGAGAGTAAAGAATTGAATGTACTTATGTGTGGTTTTGGAGTAGGTCTCTCTTGGGGCGTAATGTCAGCCAAGATTAATACTGCTGATATTTTACCAGTGATAGAAACGGATGATTATTTTGCGGAAGGCGTGATTCATTCGCCGGAGGATATGTAATGAAAAATTTGGTGGACTTAAATAATAAACAGATTCTTATCACCGGTGCCTCTTCCGGTATGGGTGCAGAGACAGCTGTGCTTTGCAGTCAGCTTGGAGCTAAAGTTATTCTTGTTGCTCGACGAGAAGACAAGCTCAAGGAAGTTATGGGCAAACTTGAAGGAGACGGACACAGGTATTATTCATTCGATCTTAGTCAAATTGACGAGATTGAGGCTTTCATCAAATCGATAATAGCTGAAACCGGCCCACTTGATGGTTTTGTTCATAGCGCAGGTATCAGCAGTACAAGGCCTTTGAAGATGATAAAACCCGCGCATCTTCGTGAGGTTATGGAGATCAACTTCAATTCCTTTGTTGAGATTACTCGGTGTATTACAAAGAAGAACTGCTTCAATCCTGGGATGAGCATTGTTGGTATTTCCTCCATTTCTTCTACCCTTGGCAACCAAGCTAAAACTGCATATTGTGCATCCAAGGCAGCCATGGATGCAGTTGTTAGATGCTTTGCCAAGGAGCTTGCGCCCAATGGTATACGCGCTAATACGGTTTGTCCAGGCATGATAAACACAGATATCTACGAAAAATTCAAGGATAATGCTGGCGATAGCTATGACGCTGAAGTCAGGATGTACCGACAGTATTTAGGACTTGGTGAACCAGCTGATGTCGCTAATATGATCGTGTTCCTCCTCTCGGATGCCTCACGGCTCATCACTGGATCTAACATTGGTGTTGACGGAGGAATGCTTTCCTCTTGATGCATATATTCACGAATCACTACTTTGAAAGGAAAAGGAGCAAGACACAATGACTGACGAGAAGAAACTGGAACTATTGGCCGAGACTCTTGATTGCGATGTTGACGATCTTTCCGCAGAGATGCCTCTTGAAGATCTGGAGAATTGGGATTCAATGACCAAGCTTTCCCTGATTGTTCTGATGGATGATGAATGCGGAAAGACCCTTACCAGCGATGAGATTAAGACCTTCAAGACTGTGGGCGATGTAATGGCCTTCATGGGATGATTGGGGATGTAAATGGGTATAGAAGTACGGCGGTTTATTTGGGATTATCTTGATTCGAACATGTATGTTCTTACAGCAATGGATCAAGCACTGGTTATTGATTCAATTGACAGCGATGATGCATTCGAGTATTTGAGGCCATTTCGTAAAATAACCGTACTTCTATCCCATGAACATTTCGATCATATATGCGGGTTGAATAGACTACGAGCCGAGCATCAGTGTACCGTTCTAGCACAGGAGAAATGCTCTGAGCGGATACAAAGCAGTAAGGCGAATTTTTCTGCCATGGCAGAAACTATGATGAACTGTCAGGCAAGGAACGTAACAGGCGAATCGAGCCTTTTGTGTGTGATAAAGCAGATATACCCTTTAAGGATAAAATGGTTTTGAACTGGGTGGGAAATGATATTGAGATCTTCTCAACACCGGGCCATTCTCCTGGTAGTGAATGCATAAAGGTGGCTGGTAGACTCTTTACGGGGGATACCCTTCTTGAGAGTGGATCAAAAAACCGGTTTCCAGGTGGTAGTGAAAGGACATACCAAGAGAAAGCGATGCCGGTATTGAAAGAATTGATAAAGAAAACGAATACTATCTATCCGGGACATGGAGATAGTTTCTCTCCTGAATCAGAAAGGATCCACATTTGATTGTGGTTTATTATAGGAGCAACATTGATGAGTCATAAAAAAGGTGTATACGAAAGATTTATAAAGCGTCCACAGGATTTTCTGTGTGCTTTGCTTGCAACTATTGTTTTATCGCCTGTTCTTCTGATCACAGCAATATTGGTACTAATTAAACTTGGGAGTCCTGTTTTTTTCACGCAGGATCGACCTGGAAAAGACGGAAAGATTTTTAAACTCTATAAATTCCGGACAATGACAGATAAAAAAGACAATAACGGGAACCTCCTTCCCGATAAAGATAGAATGACTGGGTTCGGGAAAACGTTGAGAAACACAAGCCTGGACGAACTTCCGGAGCTGTTCAACATGCTCAAGGGAGATATGGCTGTGGTTGGCCCACGTCCTCTGCTGGTAAAGTATTTGTCCCGCTATAACGCACAACAAGCTCGTCGCCATGAGGTAAGACCGGGCTTTACTGGCCTTGCTCAAGTACATGGCCGGAATGCGATTAGCTGGGAAGAGAAATTTGACTGGGATGTGAAGTATGTCGATCACATCACATTCTTGGGAGACTGGAAAATAATCCTTGAAACGGTTAAGACAGTGCTAAGACGGGAAGGGATAAACGCCGCTGGAGAGGCGACAATGGGAGAATTCATGGGGAGCGAGAATAAATGAATGTACTGTTTTTAACACTTGTCAGTTTTGACACCATTCAAAAAAGGAATATATATACCGATCTTCTTCGAGAATTTATAAAAAACCGTCATAAGGTATTTGTCATTTCGCCTGTTGAACGAAGGTTAGGTGAGCAGACACATATAATAGAGGAACCTGACGCTAAGATTCTACGTTTGAGAATAGGCAATACGCAAAAGACAAATTTCATAGAAAAAGGTATTTCCACTCTTCTGATAGAGCCGCAATTCAAAGCTGGGATTAAGAAGTACTTCTCTGATGTGAAGTTCGACCTGGTTTTGTATTCAACGCCGCCGATTACTCTGGTATCGGCAATTGAGTACGTGAAGAAAAGAGATGGAGCCAAGACTTATCTTCTTCTCAAGGATATCTTCCCTCAAAACGCTGTGGATATAGGAATTATGAGCACGACTGGCGTGAAGGGGCTTCTTTACAAGCATTTCCGAAGACAGGAGAAAAAGCTTTACGCCATTTCGGATCGTATAGGCTGCATGAGTCAAGCGAATGTGGATTATTTGATCAAGCATAATCCGGAAGTGACCCCATCCATAGTTGAGGTATGCCCGAACAGCGTTGATGTTATCGACAAGAGTGTTGATGAGGATACCCGCATTGAGATCAGAAAAAAGTATGGCATTCCGTTGGACAAGAAGGTAATTATTTACGGAGGCAATCTTGGTAAACCACAGGGAATATCTTTCCTGATTGAGTGTCTGAAAAAATGTCATTATATCGAGGATACATTCTTCCTAATTGTCGGTGATGGAACAGAATATGGTCTTCTGGAGAACTATGTTGAAGGCGAAAAACCTAAGAACGTGAAACTGATGAAGCGCCTCCCCAAGGAAGACTACGACACGATGGTTGGCGCTTGTGATGTGGGCTTGATCTTCTTGGATCATCGTTTTACTATTCCGAACTTTCCAAGTAGGCTTTTGGCATACATGCAGGCAAAGTTGCCCGTTTTGGCTTGTACAGATCCAAATACAGATATCGGGAAAGTAATTACTGAAGGTGGTTTCGGATGGTGGGTTGAGAGTAATAATAGTACTCTTTTCTCGCAGATAGTTTTAACGATAACGAGAGAAGACAAAGGCCAAGAATTATTAATAAAAAGAGATAATGCTTTTGAATACTTGAAAACGCATTACTCTGTTGCAAGCACAATGAATACAATAAACGGTTCGTGGTAGAGAGGTTGCTTATGAACGTTTTGATATGTGTAAATAACAGTTTCCAAGAGAAGACTATGATACATTGGTAGGAGTCTGCGATATTGGAATGATTTTTTTAGATCATCGCTTCACAATTCCCAACTATCCTTCAAGAATTATAAGTTATATGCAAGCTAAAATACCAGTTTTAGCTGTAACAGATCCTAATACAGATATTGGAAAGGATATTACAGAAGGCGGATTTGGTTGGTGGTGCGAAAGCAATAATTTGGAAGAATTCCGGAGTACTATTGAATACATTTTACATGAAGATACAAAGAAAATCGGTATAAAAGGATTTGAATACTTGAAAAGGCACTTTACTGTTGAGCAAAGCTACGAAACTATAATGAAGCGTTATAAAGAGACAAAAGAAAAAAGTTAAAGAATGTCTGGTCTGCTATGAAATGGTGACTATTCCGATAAAATTGTTTGATGATTCACTTAATTAGATATGTGTATAAGATAAGTACTCATGCATGCAACAAATAAATACTGTACATTCATAATACAGATCCTGGACTTGAATAGTAATAATCAAGGCTTAGTGTTTCTGGCGGAAATGAATTGATTGAGAGAAAGTATCTGCATTTTTATAATATCGATAGATGGAGAAGTTATTTCTGGATTTGTAAATTTTCTCCAGCGACTCGAAAGATGACGGTTTTTCCTTTAAAAAGAGACAAACCGCACAAACTCTGTTTCTTCGCCTTCGTTGTAGACGTCAAAGTTGAAACGGTCGATAAAGGGATAACCGTTCATAACACTGACAGAGATCTTTGCACAAAATTCTATGGGGGACTTAGACTTCCCACGGACAATCGGCCTGATCCGCGGTTGTGCCAGGCTTACGATGCGGCCTGCCACAGAATGCCTTTTGTCACAAGTATTTCCGATTGCTGCTCATAGAAGGTATAGATGGCAAGAAGCCGTTCTTTCTTGATGGGGTGAAGACCTTCAAAACCCATATGCGAGTACGTATATGCTTCAATGTGGCTGAGATTGCGGTTTATGTAGCTGAACTGGTACCGCAGCTCTTTCCGGATTTTCTTGACGGATTTCCTGTGGCGTTTATTAAGCTTGAGGGACCTGCGTCGTGCTACTTCACGGTATGTGCGTGGCAAATTTACCTTACCACCCAAAGTAATGATCGAGGATGATCTCTGTCAATGTACGAGCCTTATCACATAGCTCGAGAAGGGGTGCATGTAGCATCGAGGATTAATGTCCTATTGTTTGTCGGTTTAAGTGTTTCTTTACTGATGTCATTAGAGCTGTCACCACCTGTGCTATTGTTTCCGGAGTCATCATGCCATCAGAACTTCCTTTATCACCATCTTTGTCATCCGGATAAGCTTTCTGAATGAACATTATTTTACTGATCTGGTTCAGGGTCTTTTCCGGAAAGCACTTGCGGAACGTCACCAGCAGGTTTTGGTCAAATGGCTTCTCGTTGCGGTATTCTTTATATCCGATGAAGAACTGCATATAGGGATTCTCGTCTATCTGTTCTACGAGTTCCCTGTCCGTGAAAGCCAGCTGCTGTTGGATATACAATGAGCCAAATACGATTTGAGAGTACGCTTCTTGATCAGTTTTTTTGTTCCTGAAATTTTGGCTGTAATCCTCGTTAATCATGTCCCAGTCGATCATTCCGCTAAGAACAACCCACCGGTTGTATTCCTTCAGATGACCGCTAAAAGGAAGGATGAAAACATAGATATCTGACTGATTGTTATTCGTATCTCGATACATAACAGCTCCTTATCCTGCAAAGATTTTGATAGTTGAATAATCAAAACCCTGCATCTATTGTACCATATAATACCGTAAAACTCAGAAAAAGTCCTTCGAATAGGTAACAAAAGTTGTTATATTAAACGCTATATACAGTATACACAAGCTGTTTTTTGACTATATGTTGTCTTCCATAATATCTTTTAAAGTTGTTCAATGAATTCGCTGGCAGAATTAAAGGTATTTTTCAGCATAACCTACTTAAGCAAAAGGTATAAAATTATGAAATGTTTAAATATTATTGTGTTTTATGATAATTATGAAGAGGTGAAGAATTATATAGAAGATGTTTTATGTATTGGTGATGGTAATGTTGACATAGCTATTGTTAATAATAAAGATTCGAGAAATCAGGCAACAAGACTTACAAGCGAGTTGCCGGCCTGGTATATAAATAAAATTACTATTTATAATTATGGTAAAAATATAGGATATTTAAATTCATTACTTAAGACAATACAAAAGATAAATCTTGATGATTATAAATATATAATATTATCTAATACAGACATAATATATAATACAAAGGATTTTTTTATTAAACTGCTGCAAAATGAGTATGTAGATGATATTGGTTGTATAGCCCCAAGTGTATATAATCCAAATAAAGCAGCATATTCAAATCCACATTATATGACAAGAATCCCTATTTCAAAATTACAGTTTTTAACAGTAGTATTCTATTTTCCGCGAATTGCTCGATTATATCTGCGGCTCTCTGGGTTGAAGAATAAGAATTTTAAAGTAGAAAAAAAAGATTCATGTTATGTATATTCCCCGCATGGATGCTATATGATTTTTACAAAAGGGTTTATTGACAGAATTAAAGGATTTGAATATGGGGTTATCCTGTATAGTGAAGAATCTTGTGTGGGAGAGTTACTGATAAGAAATAATCTAAAATGTTATTACGATAATTCTATAGAAGTAATACACAACGAAAGTTCAGTAACGGGTAAAATGAACTATAAGAAAAGATTTTATGAATGGAGAAAATCATTGTTATATATTATTAAAGAATTTTATAATGTCTAGAGTGTTCTATCTGCTATGACGATGATGAATTAATTTGATAATATATGGAGATACTTATATGAAATTATACTCTGACGTATGTGTGTTGTTGGTCTTTTATAATGGAAACAATGATGTTTATGAACATATAAAAGAGTTTAGCCGAAATACAGA
>AUXO014171737.1_pt1 | contig 12109 bp, 12 predicted proteins | sample 768731 | NCBI WGS metagenome assembly AUXO01 (sample SAMN02715735, study PRJNA202380) | gut metagenome | biome: sheep rumen | host: Ovis aries | place: New Zealand: Palmerston North | reverse complement strand
CACTTATTACCACCTCCCTTCTTTCATTGGTAGTCTCCGATTTGCAGTCGCGCCGATGAAGTTTGGGATATGTTTTATAAGGGCTTGCCCTATTTGGCTATATTTTCAACAAAATTAAATTTAATTACATCATTTAACAGTAGGAATTATTATTAAGTTTATTTTTCCAGTTTTTCGGGGAAAACATTCCACTCAATATTTTCATTTTTTCTAAACCAAGTCAATTGTCGTTTTGCGTAGTTTCTTGTATGCTGTTTTAACATAATACAGGATTCTTCGAGTGAACATTTGCCGTCAATAAATTCAAGAATTTCTTTGTAGCCTATCGTATTTATAATATTATAAACTCTGCCGTATTTATTTATTAAAGCTTTTGTTTCTTCTACCAAACCTTGTTTTATCATCAAATCTACTCTGGATTCTATTCTTTTGTATAATTCTTTACGCTCAAAGTTTCTTCCTATCCATTGAATATCAAACTCTTGATCTTCAACCGAACGTGAATCCTTTAAAGATTTTCCTGTTTCATTTATAATTTCGATTGCGCGAATTACTTTTTTTCGGTCATTTTTATGAATAATTTTTTCGGCACTTTGGTCTTTTTTCAAAAGAATTTCGTATAAATCATCTGTTTGCAGTTTTTCTAATTCATTTCTTAAATTTCTGTTTGGCGGAATTTCAGGCATGGAAAAATTATTTAATAAAATATCAATATATAATCCTGTTCCGCCAACGATTATAGGTGTTTTACCTTTCAACAGAATCTTTTTTATAATATCTGTTGCTTCTTTTTTATATAATCCTGCGCTGTATTCAAAATCCGGGTTAACCAAATCTATCATATGGTGGGGAATTGCGGACATTTCCTGTGCAGTGGGTTTTGCTGTTCCGATATTCATATCTTTATATACCAATCGCGAATCAGCGCTTATTATTTCCCCGTCAATTTTTTTTGCAAGTTCAATTGAGTATGCTGTTTTTCCGCTTGCTGTTGCACCGACTATTGCGATAACTTTTTTATTCGTCTTCATCAGGTACTATAAATTCCTGTTCATAATATGTAAATGCCAATATTATAGCATACAAAAGGTAGTAATAATAAAGCAATAAAACAAAGAAATACAACAGCGGATAAAACATTAATATTGCGCTTATTATTCCTGTCAAAAGATACAGTATACAAGTGCAGATGTATATCCCTAATGTTTTTGAAAATTTGGAAAACAATTTATCAAACGAATTTTTTAATGCAATTAAAGGATTTTTTTCGTTATAAACAATTTCAGGAATCCATAAAAATGTTATGAACATAAAAATTATCGTAAATGCACTAAAAAGCAAATACCATGCGTTAACTATAAATAATTCACGCTCGGGAAGATTCGAATACATATTCAATAATTCTTCGCTCGAAATTAAATAATGATTTGGTGCAATTAAATCAGGATTTATTGTTCCGATGTGAGTTGAAACAACCCAGCTTATAAATATTGCAACTAAAGTAAAAATAATAACATCAAATGTTATTAAAAACAAAAACGGCAAGAATAATTCGCCGATACCTTTCGGCAAGTTTTTTAAAATATTAAGAAATTCTTTTGCCCTATCTGTGTCAAATACAAAAAATTTTGTACTTAATTTTATAGTTTTTTTAACAGCATAAAACCAGCAAGCAGCACAGCCTGCGCAAATAACAATTAGCGTAATAATTGCAACGATTGCTTTTGGCATAGTATCAACAGATACCCTTGCATATGCACTGTACAATCCTATGACCGAAAGTAAAATAACAAGCGGTGTTGCAAGTATTATGGAATCATTTGTTCTTTTAAATGCTGCTTTTAATGTATTCAACATATAAATAATCTCCGTTATTTTGCTAAAACTGCATCTTTTTTATCTGACTGAATTTGACGTTTTCTTTTCTTTCTTCTCATCAAATCAACAAATGCCTCAATTCTTGTTATATAACCGGCACGACCGGTTTGTTCATCCAAAATCAATGCCAAAATAGGAATATCTTTATCCTGACGCATTGCAGGGAATATATTTTGCGACATAATTTCAGGCATACAAGTAAAAGGACTTAAATGGATAATACCGTCAATTCCTCTTTCATCTGCGTATGCAACATCAGAAACACATTCCAAACTATCTCCGCCAATATCCCGCATTAAATATGGTTTTGCAAGTCTGAATGCACGCTGAAGATGAGTTTCGCCTTTTCTAAAAATTTTAGGAATAATTGCATCTTTCAAAAAACTTGAAACAGTAAGACTTCTGCGAACTTGAACCCCCATTTTCCCAAGTTCTTTTTCTATACCTTGATTTGAAAATTCATCATTTACAACGTAAATTTCGCCGGTTATATCGACATTTAATACATCCCGATTTTTATCAATCTCAGTTTTTGACATAATTTTGCGAACTTCTTTTTTAACATTACCAAGTTCTTTTATGGAATCAACTGAATCTATGAGTTTTGTACACTTATGATAATTTTTTTCTGAATCTCCGATATGAACTTCTCTTGCTCTGTAGTATGAATGCAAAGTTTCCAATTCATCAAGAATAAAAACTTTATAAATTGCTGTAATAATTGCCTTCATAAACAAAAACGGATCATTTTTTCCGCTGACGGTTTTTAAGAAATTGTACATCCCTTTAATTCCGTCATAGAGTTTCATTTCAACATATTTAGTATCATGTCCTAAATCATGAAGTGCTGTTTCAATACATTTTCCGTATTCGCCAAGCCTGCAACACCCCGGAGAGGTAATCATTGCAACATAATCTGTTCCGCCTTCAATTGCTTCTATGAAATTTCCCAAAATAAGTTTATAGGGAATACAAATGGCTTCAGGAGAATGTTTTGTACCTAAAGATAACGTTTTTTTGCTTGTATACGGTTCAACATATGGTTCGCATCCGATAATTCTTAATGCCGTTGCCCACGCTATACTTATTGTTCCCATATGCGGGAATGATACTTTTATTTTCTTTTTTTCAGTCATTTTATATTATCTGTCTTTCAAATCGTATTATCAATCTTATAATAACTTTATAATACAAATTTTTCAAATAATAAATAATATTCTGTATCTTTTGTTACATAGTTAATTTAAAAAGATATCATATAAGACAATGTTTTTATACATATTTAGTTAGTAAAAACCGGTAAAACAGGATTTTTTACAATTACGAAAAATTTCTATCATTATAATATTGCTTATTATTAATTTCAATCCATTTAGCGCGGTTGTAGTTTTGGTAGCTTTTTGCAAATTCAATTAATGCCTTAACTAAAGTTCTGCCTGAATCTGATTTTCCTATAATAACCGAATCATTTGAAGAATTTTTGCAATAAAAAATTTCTTTATGGAGCATTTTTTCAATATTATTTTTTGGGTTTTTGGACAAAACGGATTCAATCCAAGGTGCTAAAAGATTTATTGCATCTGTTTTGCTGGTAAAAATTTCTTGTTCATGTAATTGAAGGTATTTTGCAAATTCTGAAATAATCATTTTTAAAACTCAAACATATCTATTGTCGGATTTTTTTCTTGTTCAGATTCTCTTTGTTCAAGATCTTTAATCATTCTTTGTTTTGTAAGTTCTTCAAGTGCGTTCGGGATAAATTTTTTGTCATTTTCTTCTGTCCCAAAAGAAATATTACGAACTTCTTTCGGGTAAAATCTTAAATAAATTCCTTGAGATATAGATTTTGAAATATTATTTTCGGAATAATTTTTTATTTTTTCCAGTTGTGAAAACGCTTGAGTTTGATTTTTAGCAATAAATTTGCCGCTAGAATCTGTTACAAGTTTTGAATATTTACCGCTCCACATAATTACATCATTTACACTATCAATTAAAACTGCGTTTGTTTTCAATTCAAACGGATAAGAAAATTCAAAGGCACTTGCCACTTCAAGAATTTCCCAAAGCCCGCGTTTGTTAATTGATTTGTCAGATGTTGAATATGAAGAAATTAAAACAACTGATTTCACCCTGAATTCTTGAGCAATTCTTTTTAAAACAGCAAAATCAATTGAAGATTTTTTTTCGTAATCGTTTAAAACTTCAGATGCTAAGTTTTTCAAATCATTGTTAGATGATAATTTTTCTTTTACTTTGTTTAACGGCAGTGCGCGAATATTTTTAGAATTGTTAAGATTTTTTATTACATCAGATGCAACAATTTCAGACGGCGATTCAAATCCGTAAAAATTTTCCGCTGAGTTGAAAATTTCTGACGGCAGTATTAAAAGTTCAATTTCTTGTGCTTGCACAAACAAATTTGAAAATGCAAATACAAATAAAGTAAATAAAACTTTAAATAAAAAGTTTTTCATACAAAAATTATAGCATAATTTATAATAATATGTTATAATTAAATTATGAATAAGGATTCGGTTGAAATTCTGGGATTTGGAGTAAACTCATATAATAAAGAACAGGCGCTTGAATATATTTTAGAAAATTCCGGCATTGTTGTTACAATCAATCCTGAAATGATATCTTATGCAAAAAATCATTCTGATTTTGCAAATATCATAAAAAATGCAGACCTTGTTATCCCTGACGGAATCGGGATTGAAATCGGATTAAAAATTCTGGGTAATAATATAAAAAGAATTCCCGGGATAGATTTTGGGTTGTCATTAATAAAAGAAGTTTCAAAAACAGGTGAAGGAATTGCTTTTATCGGTGCAAAACCGACAATTGCAGATAAAGCTGTTGAAAATCTGAAAAAAGAAATTCCGAATTTAAATGTTGTTTATTGTCATGACGGATATTTCAAAGATGAACAAGCTGTAATTAATGATATATGCGATTCAAATCCTAAACTTATACTGGCAGCGTTAGGTTCTCCTAAGCAGGAATTTTTCATAAATGAGTTAAAAAAGCGTTTGCCTGATGCGATTTTAATCGGGCTTGGCGGAAGTTTTGATGTTTGGAGCGGACAAGTGCAAAGAGCTCCTAAAATTTATCAAAAACTCGGATTAGAATGGCTTTACAGGACAATAAAAGAACCGCAAAGAATTAAAAGGATTTTTCCGACCTTGCCTTTATTTGTTCTGAACGTAGTAAAAGAAAGGTGTATTAAATAGAAATGTTATCAACAGATGAAATAAAAGAAATAGAGTTGTTGTGTAAAGAAAACAGACGTCATATCCTTGATATGGTTTATACTGCGCAGTCAGGGCATATTGGCGGATCATTATCAAGTTGTGAAATTATGACTGTGCTTTTTCACAAATGCATGAAACACGCACCGGAAGGTAAAAATTCACCGAAATACACTTCCCGTGACAGATTTGTTTTATCAAAAGGTCATGTTTCTCCGATATATTATTCTGTTTTGGCAAATGAAGGATTTTTTGATAAATCGGAACTTCTGACATTTAGAAAATGGAAAAGTAAACTTCAAGGACACCCGTCACTTTCTTGTCCGGGGGTTCAAGTTACAACCGGTTCTTTAGGTCAAGGGTTATCTATGGCTTGCGGAATTGCAATGGCACTAAAACTTGACAATAACAATGCCAATGTTTTTGTACTGCTTGGTGATGGGGAATTGCAAGAAGGTAATACGTGGGAAGCATTTATGCAAGCACCGCACAGAAAATTAAATAATTTGACAGCAATAATTGACAGAAACAGATTACAAATTGACGGTAATACGGAAGATATTATGCCGTTAGATAATTTGAGTGAAAAACTGAAAGCTTTTAATTGGGATACTGTTGAAATTGACGGTCATAATATTGAACAGATTTATAATGCAATAGAAAATGCAAAAAAATCATCAAAACCTGTTGCTATTATTGCAAATACAATAAAAGGCAAAGGTGTAAGTTTTATGGAAAACAATGCCGGCTGGCATGGAAAAGCCCCGTCACAACAGGATTATCAAAAAGCAATTGAGGAATTAAAATAACATCGGAGGATATATGAATAAATCTAAAAAATTTGGTTTTACTTTGGCTGAAGTCGGCATATCATTATTAATTGTCGGTATTTTAGCCGGCGCTACCGGTCTTGTTATAAAAAGACAGTTGGCAAAATCTAATGAATATTCATATTATATGGCCTATAGAACAGTAGAAAAACTTGCAGGTCAAATTGTTGCGGCAAGCACTGAAACAAATAACCCTGAAGATAATACAGAAGAAACTACATACAACAGCAATAATACAAAATTGGCAACTGCAAAAGAACCTTCTTTTGTACTAAAACTGGTTTCAAAATTGGGCTTGACCGAAAACAAAGTATTTAAAACCCTTTTCCCGAAAGCTTATGCCGAAATTGTAACTGTAGCAAGAACATATGAAGAACCGATTTTTGGACAACAAGAAGTTAATACTATATCAGTATGGTTTACTTCTTGTAATAATAGTGTAGAGCCTGCACTTGATTATCAGACTTCTGCTATGTATGGGGAGTTTGTAACAGAGGAAAATTTTGATTTGTATAATAAAGCAGGTGAATATTGCGCTGCATTTGACCAAGCAGGCGGGACAGTTGGGTCTGATCCTAATAAAATTTTAACAAATGAAAAGGACGGGTCTCAAGTTGGTACGCGTATGTATGAACCATTACAAGTAAAAGTTAAGAAAAGTTCTATTGGGGATTTTTATAATAGGCCTTCTGGTCGTTCTTTCGATTCGTCAGGTTTTGCAACTTTAAATACTAAAGACTTTAATTTAAGTAATTGTTTTTCTACTAGTACAACCCCTGTAATAAATAAAGAATCGGAATCCGATATAGAGCAAGTAAATATGGTTGGTGCTTGTACAAAAAAATTTGGATATGATCAGCTTTTTGACCACAAAACTTGTGATGGTACTAACCCTTACGTTAACAATATATACAATGTGGTAGGTACATACAAGAGTTATTATAATAACTATGATTTTAGCAGATGTGCAGAAGGTGACGAAGGACGATGTCTTAATGTAATGAATACTTTGTGTGAACGCATTGATGATTATAGATTTGATTCAAGTCAGGGGACTTGTGCAGCATCAACTAATACATCAGGTACAGAATATGACGCAACGTATTTAAAAAAAGATGATTTTAGAGGTTCAGGCAGAAGTTATTGCGTTTATCAGTACAAAACTGATCGTGCACTAAAGAGTCCGGACAGCTATCCTTACTCTTATCCTGCAGAGCCTAATTCGATTAATTGTATAACCAATCATTCAAACATGAAAGCAGACGGTAATATTTGTGTTTGTCAAAATGGTTTCGTTAAATCGTCAAACGCGCCGTCTTTGGCATGTTGTTCGGCATCGGATGTTCAAGAAGGTAAAAATTTATACTATACAGGTCCAGGTACAGGATGTGTAGCCTGCGCTCCTGAAACATACAGTCCGACAGCAGGGGCATGTTGTCCGGCAAATTCAAGATATTATGCAAATGATTCTCAGGGCGGACCTTTTAATAACGGATGTAAATGTAATTCCGGTTACGGTGATAAAGACGGTCAATGCGTAAGAACAAAATGTAACGGAAAAGGATTGTATTTTGATGAAGAAAAAGGTATTTGTATCCCAAAAACCGGTGTAATTAAAGCATCTAGATTCTGTGAACTGATTGCGGATAATTTTAATATTGATTCTGATTCTAAGTCTTGCGATACTTTCAAAGAATCTGACGGAAATGAATATTATGAGGCTGTTTATAATGCTGTAACCAAGAATTCAACTTTGTCTTCTATTTCTGCTGATACTTCTTTGAAATATGTTACGCCAAATATTATATTTGCAAACGGGCTGAAATTGTGGATATTAGGGGATAAACAGGCATCAATTCCTGGATTTACTTCAAATCCTTCCAATATAACACCTACTAAAAATATGTGTCAGGATATAACTTTCCCTTCGGGAAGTACTACTTCTATTACTCAGGGGGATTGCAATGAGACGGATAACGCATATTATTGCGGAGCGGAAAAAAGATGTATGAAAGTTCCGGCAGGATCTTCCGTTTTGAATGCAAGTAACTGCTGTTCTTCTGCTACAAGCCTTGATAACGAAAAAGATGAACGCAGCTATGCTATGAGCGGGTTTACAGTTTATGTTGATATAAACGGCGATAAAGGTAACAGCAAATTGTGGGAAGATATTTATCCTTTCTATATAGCAACTGACGGTATGGTTTATCCGGGGTATCCGTTAGATGCAATGAAGCAAATTCCCGGTAAGGATGATAGTTACAACTCAAACTCTGTTTATATGGGCGGTAACAGTTCCGCGTATCTTCCTGTAAATTTATACTATATTGAACCCGGTCCTGTTGCGAAAAAACATTTTGTAAAAACAGGAGTTTCGTTTGCATACGCAGCTTGTATGTCAAGAAGAATAAGTCCTTATGCGCCTTATTGCTCTAATTTGGGTAAAAACTCTAGTATAAATGATTTTTTAGATGAGTTACGAGAATCTCCTTGCGCAACCAAAAAATGTTTTATTAATGTACAAAGAAAATACTTCTTATTTTAAAAAAATGATAACCGATAAATTAGAAAATATAAGATTTTATAAATTTATTCCTGAATCAGCGCTTGATTTTATTGAAAAGTTAAGCGCCGGTTCTTTGGATTTAGGTAAGCATATTATTGATGAAAATGTTTTTGCAAATGTTGAAACTTATCAAACTAAATCGGTTACAGAGGGGAAATTTGAATCGCACAATCAATATATTGATATTCAGATTTTACTAAAAGGCGAAGAATATATTTACTATACTCCTAAAAAATATTTAGAAATAAAAGAAAAATATAATCCGGATCGGGATATTGAATTTTATTCAAATAATATCGGAACTTATCCAAAAATAAAACTTGACGGAACAAATTTTGTAATACTTTATCCTCATGAGGCTCACGCACCGCAGATTTGTTGTGAAAAATCAGATATGGTTTTGAAAGTTGTTGTGAAAGTAAAAGCAGAATTGTCTTAAATTTGACATTTTTAATTGTTTAAAATAAACTGATAATATTGCAAGGTATTTGCTTATGAACAACAAAATACTTACAATTGCGATTATATTATTTTTTATTGGTGTGAATTATACAGATTCACCGTGTTTTGCGCAAAAAATGACAAGAGCACAGAAAAAAGAGGCTTCCTTGATGGATACTGCTTTTGCTCATTTAAAAGAAAAAAATTATGATTCCGCGATTGAATATTATTCCAAAGTGATAGAACTAAACCCCGAAAATGCGCAAGCCTTTATTAAACGAGGAAATGCAAAGTATTTAAAAAACAATTTTAAAGGCGCAATATCCGATTATACAAAAGCAATTGAAATAAATCCGCACCATAAAAATGCATATTATAACCGCGCGGCCGCAAATGCCGAACTTAAAAAATATGATAAAGTTGTAGAAGATTGTACAAAAGAATTAGAAATTGATCCAAATAATGCAAATGCATACTTAAACCGAGGTAATGCAGAAGTTAAACTAAATCTTTATGAAAGTGCAATTGATGATTTTTCAAAAGCAATTTCATTAGATAAAAATAATGAAAACGCTTATTACAACAGAGGAATTGCAAAACGTAACAACAACGATTATAAAGGTGCAATTGAAGATTACACAAAAGTTATTGAATTAAATCCAAAAAATTTAGATGCATACAATAATCGCGCTGTTGCAAAGTATTATTTAAATGATTATAACGGTGCAATCAATGATTATAACAAAGTTATAAATACTGATAAGAATTTTAAACAAGTATATTTTAATCGCGGGCTTGCTTATTTAGGGTTGAAAAAATACGAAAACGCCATCGAAGATTTTACAAGCGAAATCGTTTTAAATCCTAATAATGACAGCGCTTATTACCAAAGAGGTCTGGCACATAGTTATTTGAATAATAATTTGATAGCTTTAGATGATTTTAATCAGGCGATTGAATTAAATTCAAACAATGCTGATTATTTTATGGACAGAGGATTGTTAAAAAGTCGTTTAAATGATGATTTAAAGGCTGCGGAGCATGATTTATCAAAAGCAATAAAATTGGATGAAAATGATTATGAAAAATATTTGATAAGGGCAACAATTTTTTGTAAGGAAGGAAGATATTTAGAAGCAATAGATGATTTAAATATTTCTATCCGTCTAAATCCGGATAATACTCAAGCTTACGATCTTCGATCTTTTGCTATTAAATCATTGAATCAAAATTAATTTTTATTTTGACTTTTTCATATAAAACCTTAAACCATATAGAGGATACATTTATTTTAAATAAGATGTAGAATATCTCTTGATAGCGGGAGGCAGGTAGTAAAAATGTTTTCAAATATGATAAAAAGTTTATTGAATTCCGGCGGACAAGACGCAGCAATAAAAAGAAGTGCGCAAATAAGCAATTATGTAAATAATTTGAATCGTATTAATAATCCGCAAAATTCCCGCACAGAAGCTTTAAATAATATTTATCCTCCGAATTCAAATAATGTTCAGTCTTTTGAAAAAGTTCTTTCTTCAACCGGTGCGGCTGATTTTGGTTCATTGCTGTTAAATAAGAATTCGCTTAATGTGACAGGAAATCTATATACTGATAATTCAAACGATATAAATACAGGAGCAATTAATAACGCAACTTTATTACGGGCAATTCAGGAAGTTAATGATGCAAAAAGAGATTATAGTAAAGGTTTGAATTTATCTTCAAAATCTGAAATTGTTGATATGGCAAATCAAGTTGCAAGAAAAAACGGTGTTGATGAAAAATTGGTTCAAGCACTGATTAAACAGGAATCAGGATTTAATCCGAATGCAAAATCAAAAGCCGGCGCGATAGGTTTAATGCAATTGATGCCTTCTACCGCAAAATCATTGGGAGTAAATCCTTATGATGCCAAGCAAAATGTCGAAGGCGGAGTTAAATATTTAAAATCAATGTTAGACAGATATAACGGAAACGTAATTTTGGCTCTGGCAGCTTATAATGCAGGTCCTAATGCCGTTGATAAATATGACGGTGTTCCGCCATACAAAGAGACTCAAAATTATGTAAAAAGTATTTTAGCAAATTATCTGTAAATTTATTAAAACTTATTGCGTAAGTTTATTTTTCATGATAATTTTTTAGGTATCAGATTACGGGACGTAAATAGCAGTTTATTTACCCTCATTTACGGAAATTAAGAATAATAATGAATAAATCTAAAATTAAAGAAGTTAAAACACTGTGCAGTAATTTTGCCGAAATACAGTATAAATCTAATCCACAGATGAATTGCAAGAACAAAAAATTTTTTGCTAAACTAAAGATTAAATTGGATAATTTAAAATAAGAAAATAAATTTAAAACAAATAATTTTCATGCTAAAATTTTTGCAAAGGAGAATAAAATGTATTTTAATCGGCGATGTAAAATAACTTTTGTTTGTCACGGCGGAACAATTTATACAGAAGAAGAAAGATTGTGTGATACTTTGAATTATCCTCCGTTATCCGAATCCGGTATTGAAGAAACGGAAAATGTTGTAAAATATCTGAAAACACGTGCAATAAAAAATGATGCGATTTATACTTCTCCTTCAATCAGAACGGTGCAATCTGCGATGATTATAAGTAAAGCATTCAAAACAGATTATAATATAATTGAAGATTTAACTCCGCGAAAAATCGGATGTTGGAGCGGTTTAACATTTGAGCAAATTTTGGAAAAATATCCTGAAGATTTTACAAATCTTTTGCAAAATCCTGACATTCCTACTCCAAAAGATGGAGAAACCAGTAACGGATTTGTAAAAAGAATTGGTGAAGTTATTGAAAATATAATAAAAGAAAATATCGGAAACAGAATAATTATTGTCACCCATCCCGATATTATTCAAGCAGCAATATGCTCAGCACTTGAAATAACTCCTGATAAAATACAAAAAATATATATAAGAACAGGCAGTCTAACTCAAATAAGTTATTTTGATAAATTCTCAAGCCTGTTATATTGCGGTTATCTGCCGTTGTAAATTTAATAAAACTACTTAATATTACTCTTGACAAATGTTGGTTTAACCGACATAATATAATTATGGAAAAGGAAATAAAATACTACTATACAATTGATGGTAAATGTCC
>AUXO017610847.1_pt1 | contig 12111 bp, 11 predicted proteins | sample 768731 | NCBI WGS metagenome assembly AUXO01 (sample SAMN02715735, study PRJNA202380) | gut metagenome | biome: sheep rumen | host: Ovis aries | place: New Zealand: Palmerston North | reverse complement strand
GATCATGATCAAGATGATTAACAAGGTTAACTAAAGCAGTCTCTATTCCGCCGAGCCATAACGCCTGGGTAATAAAAATCACTCTTTTCATAGTTCAAATTCACTTTTCTTAGGCAATATTTTAGCAAATGATTCTTGCAGTCTTTCTGCAAGTTCATCAAATGGCACTTCTTCATCCGGATCATTCAGACAAATCTGCATATGCGACTGATTTTCAATTATTCTGCAAAAATAATTGATTGTATCAGGGGTAATTAGTCCCACAAAATTATCAATATTACTCGGTGTAAATTGCCCGCCAGCAACCTGCCACCAAAGAAAAACCCATTGATTAACATCATCACTTGTCCGGAAACGATGTCTGCATGTCGCATCCAGTACTTCATATTCAGCATTCCATACCTGTTCAAAAGTATTTTTAATATATGCAGCAGGCGCATGAAGATTTTTGAAACCTGTGAAATAATCCGGGTATAGCTTTTCTAATGCAAATGTCCGGAGATTATCCTTTCCTCTGTACACTTTAGATCTGAATTTATCCCCATATTGTTTAACAGCTTGTTTTTTAGGAAAGTGCTTATTAATTACACCCAGATCATTAACAGCTGCATGCTGCCAGGTCCCAATTTTCCCATTAAACCAAATCGGCACTTCCCCGCCATATGAACATGGCAGGCCATCCTTAAAGAAATCATCAGGTGCATGATATTTCAGAAGAAATGTATCATCATTGAAATAAATAAAATGATCTGCCAATCCGGGAATTCTGTGAATATTCATTTCAATGGCATGAGAACTGAATGTAGGGAGATATTCAGAAGGTATGAACTCATTATGGTTCACTATATGAAGCTTTGAATTCTCAGTATTAAGAAAAGCAGGAACATGCCCCCATGTCACAAAATATACCCTTCTGACCCAAGGGGTATAGTTTTCAATCATACGAAACCAAAACGGAAGTAAACCCCAGTCACGATATCGATTGAGAGCCGTGTTTTCATTATCTGAAATGCCCTGAAACTTCCTTTTTTCTCTCTGCCATTCCTGATCGTTTCCATCTACCCAAGGCAGTACAATATCTATATCCATCATCAGTCTCCGTACATCTATGTATTTTAACCTATATTATCCAAAACATACTAATTGATCAGCCAAAAGATGATTTCTAATTATTGATATGATGTTTATTTTCCAACAAAATTCGGAAACCATTTATTCAGGATATAAATAATCGGTATCTCTGCCAATACTATCAGTATAAAGACCGTAATAACCTGTATTACACCATTCAATGGGCCAATTATATAAAGAAAAATCTGATGCGTCCCCATAACAATCAAAGAGTTTTTACCGAAATAAGATAAAACCAGACTGTTTATAAACTTAGAAAGTGACAGGATCATATAAGTCCCGCATATACTTCCGCAGATAAGAATTATTGGATTATTAATCATGCAAAGGTAAAAATCGTTTTTTGCATATTTAAAACTCAGTACAGCAAAAATCATAGTCAATATAAGCGAAAGCAGTGTATACTCCCATTTATCCCTGCTTAACAATTTCTCGGCAGTACCTTTGAAGGTGGACCCTAAATTCATGAACAGCAAACCAAGCAGTCCTCTGAAAAGGACTGCCCAGTACCCATTGATCGGCATATAGATCAAAAACACCATACACAATAACATTGCAATCATGCCGTAAGAATTTTTCATGTATTTTTTAATTATTAAATACAGACACTGTGCAGTAAACATTGCGGGCAGAAACCAGTCAGCGCCAACATTGCAACGTATTGTGATGATATTTAACAATCCTTCCCGCATTGTCACCATATGTAGCAACAAGGAATTGACAATCAAACCGATTACTTCAAAAAACAAATATGGCAACATCAGTAATTTTAATCTGGAGATAATGAAAGAACGGAAATGCTTTTTTTTCCACTTTTCCAGATTAAACAGCATACCGGATATCATAAAAAAGGCAGGCATATGAAAAGAATAGATGAAACATTGAATTAAAGAAAACGGCAGGATAGAATAATCCCGATTTGCGTATTGCAATATATGCCCCAAAACCACCAGAAAAATCAGCAATGCTTTCGCATTGTCATAATAATAAATTCTGCTGTTAACCGCTTTCTTGTCATTCTCCATTTTTTTCTGCAACTTATCGCGTTTTAGTATCCGTGTTGATCACTATCTGATCATTTTTTTCAGTTTATTTAAGATATTGTTCAAAATCAAAGAGTCACTGCTTTTAATTAATACAGCAGCCCTATGCCGAACTTTGGTCTTGGTCTTTCTGAAAAAGATTGCCCTTGCTTTTGACTCAGCTATCAAGGTTGTATATACTCTTCTGTTTTCCGGCAAAGTATTCAATACACGATCTAAATACTTGTTCCCCTTCATTTCCTCACAGAGGTATTTTATTTCTTTCAATGAAGATACACCGGCTTTTTCGCGCAGAAGAATTTCATATATATCTGCGATCATTCTATTCACCCCGCTGCATTGTTCCTCTGCGTCATTGATTAACTGGGCAGTATCTGTGATTTTTTCCAGGAAATCCGAAATAGAAGGAATTCTTCTCAATCGTCTTCCTGCATTTCCTTCATCTTCCGACTGCCTGTAATGATAAACTGTATCCGGAATTATAATCATTTCTGTGCTATACATAAGATAGCGAAGCTCAAAATCAAGATCCTCATAAATTATCATGGATTCATCAAAACGAAGTTTATTGTTTTCAATCACAGCTTTTTTATGTATCTTATTCCAAACCGGAGACAGCATATTCTCCTTGTATAGCTGATAGATATTCCTGATAGCATCTGCATTTGACATACAGCGCTCTTCTTTATGTGCGAGCTTATCAGATCTGTAAATATTGCCATCCTTGTAATAATCCATAGTAAGACCATATATCAAAAGATCGGCGGACGGATGATCCTTCATTTTCAGATAACAGCTATACAGGCCGTTCATATCAACGCTGTCATCTGAGTCCAAGAAAATAATATATTTGCCTTCTGCAATCTGTATTCCTTTGTTACGTGCAGCCGATGCGCCGGAATTTTTCTGATGAAAGCACTTCACATTTTCATAATCAGCTGCCAGTTTATCACACAATTTTGATGTCTCTTGCTCGGAGCCGTCATCTATCAGTAAAACCTCAAAAGAGGCAGAAAAGTATTTCTCTGCACCGTTGATATACTCTCTTAACCCGAAAGTATTATTATAAATGGGAATAATAAAACTCACATCAACCATGATTGACCTTTAAGTGCTGCCTCTACTTCCCACATAAATCTGAAATTAGTCGCATCATCAACTGCGTAACTGATTCTCAAACTAAGGAAATTTCTGTTATACCACCATACTAAAGCTACCGTAGTTAGGGTTAAAAGCATAATGAGACTTCTGTCATTAATATTAAATAGCGGCTCTTTGTAATCATCTATTTCAGATTGCACATCTTTCACAAATATCATTGGTATATATAGACTCGAAAACTGGAAAAAATAGTCTGAGAATCTTGTAAAGACATTGTCGTAATGGCCAAACATCTGCATCATTGCCGCCAACACCATCACATTGAAAAGCATCTCAAACTTTTGATCATTAAAGCCTTTTACAACCGCTCCAAATGCGGTTATCAGCATAATCAGGAAGAAACGTCCACCTAAAGATATGCGCATCCCAGTTTCAATAACTTCGGCATCATAATAAATATCCTGCATTATTGACACAATATAATCTCTCGACAAAAAAACAACAACTGCAATAAAAAGGTACATCGCTATTGTATTCAAATCTACACGTTTTCTACATATCCAATATAATGGAAGACACGCAAAAGCGGGACCATGTGAGAATCCTGCCGCAATTGAGAACAGCAAATATAAGCCGAGTCGTCCCTCCATTGCTGCCATCATTGCCAGCATAACCAATGCCATAGCTAAACCTTGTTTTACGGAACAAAGACTATACGTAACATAAAAAGACATGCAATTCCAGACCAGAAAACTCATCCATGGTATGGGTGAATACCGATAAACAACCAAGCCAAAAGAGACCTGAGTTACTATTGCCAGAAAAAACAGGAAAACCTGAAACTCCCCATTGCTGACATCAGCAAAGAATTTCATCAATAAATAATACAGCGAGTTTCTTCCGCCGCTCAGCACAGCTTCACTGAAGTAGCTTTGCGTACGTAAATAGTTAAAAGTATTTGATGTTTTGATAAGATCACCGACAAGATATTTATAGCGAAAACCACATACAAAAGTATGAATTAATACCATTAAAATGATATAAATTCTTTGTGATTTTTTCTCCTGCGGCACTAATATTCCCGTGAGGGTCAGACCAAGTAAAATCCAATAAATCTTAACTCCCATGTGTTAACCTAACTGAACAATTTCCTCAAAAAATTTTTCGATGTCACAAATCGTCTTTACAGTATAGTAGTTTTTTCCGAGATTGTATGCTCTCTTGGAAAAACCATTTCTGTAGTCTGCATCAAGGATCATTTTCCTGACTTCTTTATAAAACGAATCATTTGATCGGCCTGTAATAACTCCACCTACAGAGTCAAGCAGCAGTTCATGCATTCCGTTGCACTCCTTAGCTACAATTGCTTTCCCCAGAATCATACTTTCGATAATCACTGTACTTAAGCCTTCTGTCAGGGAAGTACTCAAAATAATATCAGATTTATCCATATATTTATATGGATTAGACTGGTAACCGATCAATTCTACATGTTTTCTTAAACTATACTGATCAATCAGCTGCTGAAGCTTACTTTTTTCCGGACCATCACCCAGTATTCTGAGAAAAAAAGGCAGACCATCATCTGAAAGCTTTTTTGCGACCTCAATCAAATCATCAAATCTCTTGAGCGGAATCAATCTTCCCGAAGCGAGCAGATCTACAACACCGTCCTTCTTGGGAATATCACATTTTTCCGATGCTTTATGAAAGATTTCAGCATCATCAATTACATTATGCAGCACAATCGAGTCAACACATCCATGAAACAGCTCATCAAAGCTTTTTTTTGTGTCCTCTGAAACACAGACAACTTTATTATATCTTTTATATATTTTTTCAAGTTTTGATGTGTTCTGTGTTGCTGTAGGAGATCTTTTTAGGTCACAGTGAACCCATGCAACTTTCTTAGCATTTCGATTTGTTGATGATGCAATGACTTTTGTGGCTCCAAACTCAAGATATGCCACTTCCAGATCATAATTATCTTTAAGAAAAAGACTGTATGTAAGTTTCAGAGATGATGTAATCCTGTATATAAAATGTTTTGCTTTGCTGAATGGCTCATTAAAAATCGTTTTGTAATGAACACCCGGCGCTAATCTTTTACTTTCCGGATCAAAAAACTCAGTTGATACTGTAACATCAAAAGTATCCAAAGTCATTTGGTTAACCATATTAATCAGGACTTTTTCGGCACCTCCGCCATGCAAAGTGGGGATGTAGAACAGAATCTTAATCTTTTTTGGTAACACGCGCATATTCCTCATCATAAAGGTTACAAATCGTTTTAGCAAAATCCCTGGAATCAAAATGCTTCTTCTGAATTGCAGCTTTGATCAGTTCTTTTTCAAATTTTCCCATTCTTACTGCTTTTCTTATCTCTTCAGCCCATTGCTTCGGAGTTTCATTGAGTTTTTCCCAAATAACAGATCCAATATCAAAATCAACTTCATGAGAAAACGTGTCCGCAACAACACATGGTAAACCTGACGCCTGTGCTTCAATCAATACTAACGGCATACCTTCGTACAAAGACGGGAGAACGAAAGCAGAAGAATCATTCATCAGCTGCGGAATATCATCTCTTACACCTATAAGTTTAAAGTAATCCATCAATTGATTCTTTTCAATTTCCTGATTAAGGTAATCGATCAGCCATTTTTCTCCATTTCCAGCGCACAGAATTCGTATTTGATCATGATTCTTTTTAAATTCTTTCGCTATTTCCAGTAAAAGCTGCTGATTTTTTACTGCTGTAATTCTGGCAACATTGATAACATTGATCCATTCTTCCGATCTGAATTCAGTCTTTGACAGATCAGAATCCAGAAACTTCGTTGTATCAACAGAATTGTATACAAGATGGTAATTTTTCTTTTTTGTTGCAGATTTTCCATAGAGGAACTGCCCAGCATATTTCGAACATGCAATTTTCAATGTGGAATTCATGTTTAGTGAAAGCCTCATTGCGGTATGGTAAATTTTTCGGCTTACGGAGTAATTACCATTTCCTTCTTTCCAGTTATGGGCATGCGCAATTCTGCTTTTGACTCCTGCAAGCCTTGCAATCAATAATGTTATACCGCTATGAAAAAGTTCATGAGAATGAACAATATCATACTTACCATCTCTCATTAAGCTATACATTTGCTTGCAATAAGGAAAAGGATTGTTATGATTCATTCCATTAATTTCAATGAACCTGCCGCCAATTGTTTCGATTTCTTTTCTGTAATAAGCATTGGGATTCGTAGACGTAAAATCCAGCTGGTATTTGTCTTTATCTGCATTTCTAAGTAAGTGCATCAGTTGGTTCTCTATTCCGCCTACATGCATTGTTCCTGCAACAATCAGCACTTTTATTTTTGACATACTCTCGTTTTCCTTTCATAACCGAAACATCAAAAACTGTATGTTATCAGTTATTCATTGATGATTACGGTTCATCACTGGAAATATCTTCAAGCTCCTCATAATTATGATTCAAATCAATTACAAGAGGGTGATGCATCCATACACGTTCTTCTTCAGGCGGCAGCTGCATGTAGTCACCATATCGTATCGTTAAAAACTCATGATAACGCTTTGTACAGCAGTAGTTTTTTCCATTAAACTCAAGGGTTACCAAATCATCAAAAAGATCGTTAGGATAGTAATATCCGATAAATCCCATTGTTCCGGTTGTCAGATACTCCAGTTCTCTGGCACCGTTCCATTTTTTTAATATACCTTCGGAGTAAGCTCTTGCTTTTATCTGTCTCGACTCACTTACCTTCAACAGAGCTTTTTCCGCAGTCCCAACGATTCCCGCATCAGTACTGGTATATCTGCGTGAATACAAAAGATTTACTGCTGTTGCCGCCTTCTGTGCTATTTTTGCAATTTTCCCACTTGGAACCCGATCCATAGGAAATACATCAATGAAAACACCTTTTTGGTATTTCTTTTTCTTTTCTTCTTCAAACTGAATGAAAGTTGTATGATTTTTCCTGATTTTTACGAAATTATTCGTATAATCAGAATCACGGTTATAATCCTGCAGCAGATAGTCAGCTGGCGCTGTTGAATCCCAGATCTTAATTAATGCCTCATAATCCTCTCGCGGCATCATGACATCTATATCATCATCCCAAGGAATAAAACCCTTATGCCGGACTGCTCCAAGCAATGTTCCCCAGGCAAGTGAATACCGAAGATGATATTTTTCACAGATACAGTGAAAGACATCCAGAATTTCCTGTTCAACCTTTTTTACTTCCTGCATCTGCAGTTTATCATTTCCCACAAGTTTCCTCCATTGCAAGTGCATCAATGATGCCGAGCACTTCATCTTTGGTATTCTCAATACAATATGGAATAACTTTATTCATATTGTATTCTCCAAACGACTGCCTGAGCTGCATATCTGCTTTCATTCCGGTCAACACTCTTGCCATTTCACAGCTGTCCCCCGGTTTAACAAAAAAACCGCCTTTTCCTTCATCAATCAAATCGTTAATTCCACGAATCGGGGAACCGATGACAGGAACACCGCAATACATTGCCTCAAGCATAGAAACAGGAAGGCCTTCGCGATATGAAGGCAATACAAACACATCCACCTGTCTGCAAATATTTACGACATCCATCCGATATCCAAGAAAATGTATCTGATTTTGAAGTCCTGCTTCTTCCGTCTGTTTCTTCAGTGATTCAAGCTGATCACCTTTCCCGCAGAGCAAATAATGAACAGATGGATCATTCATCAGCCTAACAGCTTCTATTACAGATTTCTGATTCTTATTTTCATTTAGTTCTGCTACGGTAAGAATCAGAAAACAATGATCGTTTAAGCCGAGTTCCTTCCGGATATCTGTATCTGTTCCCACTTTCAACCGCTCTGTATTGATGCCAATACCATGGATGTATCGTACATCACTGCAATGCATTTGCTTAGCACGCTCATAATCCTCATGGTTGATTGTGCATAGCATATCACAATATTTCGACATCACTTTTTCAATCGGATAAAATACAGTCCAATAAACTTTTGAGGCACCATCAAAAAAATGGAAGCCGTGTACCATATATAAAACTCTGGTTCCTTTTTTTCTTGCATCAGATGCCGCAAGTCGTGTCATAACACCCATGACAGGCTCATTCGTCCAAATTGCATCGTACATGCCAATATCAATAATCTTTTTCAGCTCAGCCCGCCCCTGCAGATTAGATAACGCTGCCGGATTTCTCTGAAGGTGAACTTGAAATATTTTTTTAACATAAGGATCCAGTCTGTTTCTGACTTCATTCAATCTTCCGCCAACATCCGAACATGCAAGATCAATCTCATAACCATGTTCCGACAGATTGATAATATGAGGCACCAAAAACTGAATCATCATCAGATCTGTAGAAGTTACTAAAAGACGATTACTCATGGAGCATCGCCTCTATTCTTTCTGCTATTGTTTTACCCGAAATTCCATAACGTTCCCGTAGGAACTTCTGTGATCCAGCCATATCCGCATACTGATCATTGATACCAATTCTCATCAAACGGCTTTTTGAAGGATTTTCTGCCATTACCTCAGCGACAGCACCGCCGAATCCGCCGAGAATATTATGCTCCTCGACAGTAACTATCAGATCAAATTCAGAAGAACATTCAATGATCTTTTCTTTATCCAAAGGCTTTATGGTAGGGAATGTATATACAGCCGGATCAATATTTGATTCTTTCAGAAGATCAACTGCTTTACGGACTTCATCAAATACAGCACCGGTCGAAAAAATCACAACCCGGCTTCCATCTTTCACTTTCAATGCCTTCCCAATTCTGAATTCTTCTGTATGAGGAATTTCAGATTCTCCTCCTCTGGAGAGACGAAGATAGCATGTTCCGGGATATACAGCTATTGCGCGTGTAACTGCAGCAGCTTCTTTAGCATCACCTGGTGAAAAAACCGCCACATCCGGAAGAGAACGCATAATCGAAATATCTTCAGTTGCCATATGCGACATGCCTAATGAACCATATATAAATCCAGCACCAACACAGACAATTTTTACATTAGCTTTATGATGGGCACAATCATTCCTGACCTGTTCAAGACATCTTAATGTCGGAAAATTACCAATCGAATATGTAAACACAGTCTTGCCGGAGAGTGCCATTCCAGCAGCTGCAGCTGTCATATTCTGCTCGCCAATACCTGCGTTAGTGAACTGATCGGGCAGCTGTTCCCAGAACGGCTTTAAAACGCCAAACCCAAGATCCCCCGTTATTAATTCGATATTTCTGTCTTCTTTGGCAAGTTCAATAAGTGTTCTTACAAATGTATCTCTCATTTTACCTGCCCCCCAGTTTATAGAATGTCGGATGATATGTATCTGACATCGCATGTTTTTTATCAAGATCCGCATTTTCATCAGGCAGTTCAGGATTTTCAATTCCTCCCGGTGTATAAGGATCTTCAACTCCATCAGGTTTTACTGAAGTCAATTCATTTACAGTTCCATCATATTCCCATCCATCATGCGGAAAACGATAGTGCCATAATACATCGTTCTCAATAAACGAAACACCTTTGCCTTTTATGGTATTTGCAATAATAACATTAGGTGCACAATCGCTCAATGAACTAAACGCGTTGCGAATCTCATTGAAATCATGCCCATCAATATCCTGTACTGCCCAACCGAACGCTTTGAATTTGTCTCCTAAAGGATCAAGGCACATCGTATTGTCAGTAGTATCAAGTGATTGAATATGGTTATAGTCCACAATTACAGTTAAATTGCTTAACTGGAACTGATTTGCGAACATAACCGCTTCCCACACAGAACCTTCATTGCACTCGCCATCACCCACAATGACATATACTCTAAAATTCTTGCGGTCTTTTTTTGCGGCAAGTGCCATACCCGCAGCCATGGAAATACCATGTCCAAGTGAACCAGTTGATACTTCTATACCAGGAATCATATGACTGACATGTTCAATGAAACAGCTTCCATTCTGTCCAAACTCATTCAAATCAGCAACAGGAAAAAATCCTGTATCAGCCAAGACAGAAAACAGTCCTGCAGATGCATGCCCTTTTGACAATACGAACCTGTCTCGGTCTTCCCATTTAGGATCCTCAGGCTTATACTTAAGAACTTCGCCATATAATACCGCAAGAATATCTGCCATCGAATATACCGATCCGATATGCCCGCTTTTTGAATCGTGCGTCATCTGAGCAGTTCTTCTTCTGATCAGCCATGCAAGCTGTTCACTGGTGTATTTTTTATTTCCCATATGCTTCTCCCCCTTGGGAAACAGTATCCAGTATTCTGATTTCTTCCTCACTAAGTGACCAATCTGCACCTTCAACATTCGCGAGCAGCTGCTCAGGCTTTTTTATACCGCACATCGCCACAGAGCCATCAAGATAATCAAGAATGAATCTGATTGCAACCGCTGCCAGAGGCTTTTGATGAGCTTCAGCAATCGGTCTCATCACTTCGACGATTTCTAAGTTATCAAGCAATTTCTGACCATGGAAATTTTTATATACACTTCTGGATCTTCTGTCGTTACTATCGAAATGAACATCTTTTGTGTATTTTCCTGTCAGTATGCCCTGACCAAGACTTCCCCATGTAAGAGGCGTCATATATTGTGAATAGTATTTAATGCTGTCCTCGTGTTTTCGCACAGCAAGACTATATTCATATTGGAAACTCGCAAACCGTCCTTTAAACGGTTCAATACCCGGCTTATCTTCTTCAAATATATTGGAGAGTCCATAATACCTGATATATCCCTTCTGTCTCAGTTCGTCCAACGTATTTATTACGTCTTCCATAGGGGTAACATCATCTCGATAATGTATATGGTACAAGTCAATGTAATCTGTATTTAATCTCTTAAGGCTTGCCTCACAGGCTTTCCGTATATATGCCGGTGAGTTATCATAATATGTTTTGCCATTACCTGCGACAACCCCGAATTTTGTCGAAATGATCACCTTATCCCGGTTAGATCCTAAAGCTTTGGCCAGTGTTTGCTCCGACTGTCCCAATCCATATGTATCGGCAGTATCAAAGAAATTGACGCCTTGGTCCAAAGCAAGGTGAACAGCATCAATCAAATTGCTCTCCTGTACATCGCCCCAACCATAGGCGCCCATCGGACAGCAGCCAAACCCAATACGCGAAACATTCAGATTTGTATTTTTCAGGGTACTATACTCCACCGCACACCTCAATTCATAACAAAAACAAAATGCTATATCTAGCCATATAATTTTAAACTGTATTGAGCTTGAAAACAACAAAATGCGTAAAATGTCTTTGTAAATATTATAAAGATTATATCCGAACTTCTTAAAAAAAAGCTTTACCATCCAAATGGCTAGAGCTTTTTGATTTCTTTGGTACCTTTTTCAAAAGTTTTAAATAATGTTTTGAACAATATACTTGCATCAGTTACAAATGAAACGGTATTTGCATATTCAAGACGCATTCTGTTTTTATCATTCAGAACATATTTTTCGTAATATTCATCTGCATCAGTTTCACCGACAACTTCATCCAGATTTATATAAGTAAGAGAACTGTAGTCTGTAATTCCAGGTCTTACTTCTAAAATCTGCCGTTCCTCCGCTGAATACTGATTTACATATTGCAGCAGCTCCGGGCGCGGACCGACCAAACTCATTTTACCTGTGAAAACCTGGAAAATCTGAGGAAGTTCATCCAATTTTGTTTTTCTCAGAAATGAGCCAACTTTTGTGATTCTCGGATCATTCAAAGCAGTAGTTCCTCCGCCGATCTGATCAGCATTTACAACCATTGTCCTGAATTT
>AUXO016536136.1_pt1 | contig 12111 bp, 16 predicted proteins | sample 768731 | NCBI WGS metagenome assembly AUXO01 (sample SAMN02715735, study PRJNA202380) | gut metagenome | biome: sheep rumen | host: Ovis aries | place: New Zealand: Palmerston North | reverse complement strand
TTTTTCTAATCCTTCAATTAAAATATCATATTTATCTTTAAAATATTGATAAACTATTCCCATAGATACTCCAGCTTCTTTAGCTATTTCGGCTGTATTGGTGTTATATTTCAAACTACTTATGCGTGGTTAATCACAACATTATTCTATCAAATAGCTTCTCGTATAAAATATGTAAACATTGCTAATTTAGTTATAATTTTACTGCTATTATTTATTATAATATTAGTGATAGTTAGAACAAGAAAACATAAAGGATGTGAAAATTGCCCTTATTGTGATAAATGCAGTCACTAATTATTATTGGAAGTGATTATTATGAAAACTGAAAAAAATATATTAATTGCATTTTTATTAAATATATCTTTTTCAATATTTGAATTTATTGGTGGATTATTTACTAATTCAGTAGCAATACTTTCTGATTCGGTTCATGATTTAGGTGATGCTATATCTATAGGTATATCTTATTTTATGGAAAGAAAAAGTAAAAAACATGCTGACAATAAATATACTTATGGATATGTTAGATATTCAGTTTTGGGTGGCGTTATTACAACAACTATATTATTAGTAGGCTCAGTCTTAGTAATAATCGGAGCAACCAAAAGACTTTTTAATCCAGTAGAAGTAAATTATAGTGGAATGATTATATTTGCAGTAGTTGGAGTAGTACTTAATTTTATCGCAGCATATGTAACAAGAGAAGGAGATTCAATTAATCAAAAATCAGTCAATCTTCATATGCTTGAAGATGTACTAGGATGGTTAGTTGTACTTATTGGAGCCATTATAATGAGATTTACTGATATTAGTATAATTGATCCAATTATGAGTATAGGAGTAGCTATATTTATATTATTTAATTCACTTAAGAATTTAAAAAGAGTGTTAGATTTATTTTTAGAGAAAACACCAGATGATATTGATATAAATGAATTAAAAGAACATTTATTGGAAATAAAAGGTGTTGATGATATACATCACGTACATATATGGAGTATTGATGGATTTAATAATTATGCAACTATGCATATTGTATCTAAATCAAAAGATATTGCTAAAATAAAAAAAGAAATAAGAGATGAATTAAAAGAGCATAATATATGTCACGCGATATTAGAAACTGAAGAAGAAACTTGTGATGAAATAGAGTGCCATGTTGAATTTAAAAAACATGAGAGCCATCATCACTAAAAATGTGATATAATTATAAAGGAGGAAAAAATGGAAAAAAAGAAAAATACAAAATGCACATGTGGATGTGAAGGAGAATGCAAATGCGATGAAAATTGCACTTGTGGATGCCAAGAAGGTAAAGAATGCACATGTGGATGTGGAGATGACTGTAAGTGCGATGAAAATTGTACATGTGGATGTCATGAAGGCAAAAAATGTACGTGCAATGAAAAAAAGAAATAATATATTGAAAAAAAACAATTAAAATGGTATCCTATAAATAGGTAGTGAGAATATGAGTATAAAAATATTTTGTGGTTTGATAGACTAGTATATTAAGAGTATTTTTTGTACTCTTTTTTTGTTTTTTTAGGGAGGCTATATGAAAGAGCAATTAGAGAAAGAAAGATTAAGACTAATAGTATTTAAAAGTGCATTAGAATTAGGGCAAAAAGTTGATGAGCATTTACTTGATATGTACAGGTTTGATAAAGACAAATACACATTTATAGTGCCTATCAATGAAAATTATTTTGATGATGGGCATTTAAAAGTAGAAATTAATTCTACCGTTAGAGGAAAAGATGTATTTTTCTTAACTGATATAGGTAATTATAGTATAACGTATACAATGAGAGGGTTTACTAATCATACTAGTCCAAATGACTTGATGCAACAATTAAAAGATGGCATTGGAGCTACTAATAGACATGCAGATAAAATTAATATAATAATGCCTTTGTTGTATGCTGGGCGTCAACATAGAAGAAATACTAGAGAAAATCTTGCTTGCGGGGAAAGTTTAAGAGAACTAGATCGAATACATGGTATTAAAAGTTTTATTACTTTCGATGCTCATGACCAAGGTGTTGAACATGCTACTGAAAACATGGAATTTGAAAATTTCTTTGCAACGAATACTATACTAGATGAATTCATTAATAACACTCCTAAAGAAGATCTTAGAAATATTGTCTTTGTGGCACCTGATAGTGGCGCTGTTGGAAGAAGAAATGTTTATTTAAACTCATTTGATTCTGAATTTATTGACAGGGATGCTGGTGAATTTTATAAGCAAAGAGATTATAAACATTTAGTTAATGGAAAATATAAAGTTATTGCCCATAAATATATTGGAAATAATGATTTAAATGGCAAAACTGCAATAGTAATTGATGATATGATTTCTAGCGGTGGCAGCATGCTAAATGTAATAAATGAACTTCATGATTGTGGGGCAACAAAAATATATGTAATGATTACTTTTGCATTATTTACAAGAGGAATAAAAGATTTTAAAAAGATGTATGAAGAAGGTAAACTAGCTGGAATATATACAACAAATCTAACTTACATACCAGAAGAATATAAAAAAGAATCTTGGCTACACATATGTGATTGCTCTAAAGAAATAGCACAAATTATTTATAACATGCATAATGATTTATCAATAACTGGAATATTAAAAGATAAATCAGAACCAATTATGCTGCTTGAGAAGAAATTTGGAAAACAAAAAGATAATAAAAAAGGATATGATTTTGATGAATCAATTATACAATTCCATTAATATAATTGAATATGAAGATAAGTATTTGGAAGATGTACGTGATTTATTAACTGAACTTGAAGAATATATAGTAACAATTGATGATGACCATTTAGACCATGTACATCCTGAATATCATGAAAAGATGGCTCTTTATGATTTGAAAGAAATAAAAGAAAATAATGGTAAATGTTATTTAGCAATTTGTGATGGCAAAGCAATTGGATTAATAATGGGATGCATATTTCCATATGATGAACATGATTATTTAGATTATAAATGTCCAAAAAGAGGAGAAATAACAGAATTAATAATAACATCAAAAGTAAGAAGTTCTGGAATTGGCAGTAAACTAATTAATAAAATGGAGGAATATTTTATTTCTGAGGGATGTGAATATTCTTTTGTAGATATATTTGCATATAATAAAAATGCTGATGATTTTTATAAACATAAAGGGTATCATCATAGAATGTATAGGGGAATTAAGAAATTATAATGTTAACCTATAAAGAAAAATTATAGGTTTTTAAATTTCATGATATAATTATAATGAGGTGCTATATGTATACTATCTATGATTATCTAAAATATTATAAAGATTATGATATAAATGAAGTACCATGGAATGATATGGATAACTTATTACTATCAACTATAGTTTATATACCGATAAAAGGATTTATGGGAACTATTAGTTTTAATGAAATGTGCAATAAAATAATGAAATTTAAAGTTCCAGATAAAACAGAATATTTAGCGCCTAAAATAAAAAGTCTTATTGAAATAATAAACAATTCAAAAAGATATAATAAGTTAAAATTTAGAAATTTTGAAAATACAATTGATAATAATACTCAATTTGGAGCAATGACTTGCATTATAGGCAAAGTAAAAATAATTGTATTTAAAGGTACTGATAGATCAATAGTAGGCTGGCTTGAAAATTTTAGACTTATGTATGAATATCCTACATATACGCAATCTTTAGCAATAAAATATTTGAAAAATAATATAGGGTTGTTTGATAAAAACGTTTATGTTACTGGCCATTCAAAAGGTGGAAATATGGCAATGGCTAGTGTAATGGAATTAAGTGATTTTAAATTTAATAAAGTTAAAAGAGTAATTAATTTTGATGGACCTGGTTTTAGAAAAGAAGAATATGATTCACCAAAATATAAGAAAATGAGCATGAAATTAACAAATATTATTCCATCTAACTCTTATATTGGTTCATTAATGTTTAATAATGAATATAAAGTGATTAAAACTATTGCCCATGGTATTAACATACATTATCCAATATATTGGGCAACGTATGGTACTGAATTTATTCAAGATGAATTATCTAAATTAAGTCAAGAATTACATATAAGAACATCTATCAATATTGAAAATATAGATTCAAATTCCTTTAAAGAATATTTTGAAAACGCATTTAAAATATTAAATTATAAAATAACTTCTAATATTAGCATAAGTATAAGTGATATTATTAATATCTTTAAAACTATAAAAGGTATGGATAAAAAAACAACTGAATATGTTAATTCAGTATTAAAATCAATGTTAAAAATCACAAATAAAAATAAGTGAGGGAGAAAATATGACAGATATTATTAAAATTAAAAAATGGATTGATGAGGCTGACGCTATTATCATTGGAGCTGGCTCTGGATTGAGTGAAGAAGCAGGAATTAAATATAGTGGAGAAAAATTTGATAGAGATTTTATAGATTACATAAGGAAATATGGCTTTAAAGATTTACATTCTGCATTATTTTTCCCATATGCGAGCGAAGAGGAAAGATGGGCATGTTTAGCAAAATATATTTATTTTACTTATTATGAAAATAAACATACTGAACTATATGAAAAATTATTTAAAATCTTTAAAGATAAAAATTATTTTATAATTACTACTAATGCTGATGGGCAATTCATTAATAATGGTTTCAATCCAAAAAAAGTATTTGAGGTACAAGGTAATTATTCAAAACTACAATGTTCTACTCCATGTAATAATAAATTATATTATAATGAAGATATTGTTAAAGATATGTTAAATAATATTAACAATGATTTAGAAATACCAAAAGATTTAATACCAAAATGTCCAGTTTGTGGTAAAAGAATGTCTATTAATATTAGAATTGATAATAAATTTGTAGAAGATGATAATTGGAACAAAATGAATGAAGACTATGCTAAATTTATTAAGAAGAATCAAAAGAAAAATGTCTTATTAATTGAATTTGGAGTAGGATTTAATACTCCAGCTATAATAAGAAACCCTTTTGAATGGATGACTTATGATAATGAGAATTTTAAATTAATTAGATTTAATGAATTGTATCCAGAAATATCTGATGAGTTAAGAGATAGATCAATTTCAGTTAGTGATGATATTAGCGAAGTAATTGATTTGATAAGTAGGTTGTAATATGAAAGATAAAAAAGAATTAATAAGAACAATTAAATTTACTCTTTTTTCAATATCTGCCGGATTAATTGAAATAGGACTTTTTACTATATTAGATGAGTTTACAAATTTAGATTATTGGATTTGTTATTTGGTTGCACTTATAGCCTCTGTAGTGTGGAACTTCACATTAAATCGTGAATTCACATTTAAATCTACTGCTAATGTTCCACTAGCAATGACAAAAGTATTTATTTTTTACTTAATTTTTACACCTGTTTCAACGATATTGGGTAATTATTTAGTCAAAAATTTAGGATGGAATGATTATTTAGTAACAGGTATAAATATGTTATGTAATTTTATACTAGAATATTTATATGATAAGTATGTTGTTTTTAGAGGAACAATTGATACCAAAGAAAGGAAGGTAAAACATGAATAGTATTAAAGAATTATTAAATGATGATAATAGTATATTAGTATTTGATATAGATGGGGTATTGGCTGTTTTAGAATTTGGTGAGCATAATCATTATTTCTTTAGTGATGAAGAATGGGATAATTTTGTAAGCAGTGGTAATAATTCATATACCGAGGATAAAGTAAGTAAAAAAATGCAGGAATTTATAAATAAAAAAGATAAAAATAAAATATATGTAATTACCGCTATTGGAGTAAACAAAGAAGGAGAATATAAGAAGGAATATGTAGAAAAGTACTATGGTATTCTTCCTGAAAATGTTTATTTTGTTGATAGGAATAATGATAAAACAAGTAAATTAGTTGAGATAAGAAAAAATCACCCGGAAGTTGATGATAGACATATTATTATGATAGATGATACACCTGATATATTAACAGATATTCAATTAAAAACTGATTTTTCTACTGCTCATATTAGTTCTTTTTTGGATATTTAGGGGATGATATTATGAATACTTTAGTAGTTGCATCTAACAATAAACATAAAATTAAAGAATTCAAAGAAATAATTAAAAATTATAAAATATTAAGTTTAAATGATATAGGATTTGAATCTGATATTGAAGAGAATGGCAATACTTTTGCAGAAAATGCAATTATAAAAGCAAAAACAATACATAATTATATAAAAGAAAAAGGATTAAATTACTTAGTTGCTGCGGATGACAGTGGACTATGTGTTCCATCTTTAAATAATGAACCTGGAATATATAGTGCTAGATATTCTGGAGTACATGGTGATACTCAAGCAAACAGAGATAAACTATTAAATAAAATAGATGGTAAAGATAGATGTGCCTATTTTATATGTACTATATGTTTATATTATCCGAATGGAGAATACAAAATATTTGAAGGAAAAACATTTGGAAAAATAACTTCAGAAGAAATAGGTAAAAAAGATTTTGGATATGATTGCGTATTTTATTCAAATGATCTTAACAAAACATTTGGTGAAGCATCCGAAGAAGAAAAAAATAGTGTTTCCCATAGAGGAAGAGCTATAAGTGAAATGCTAAAAGAAATATAATTATTATATTTCTTTTTAATCAACTTGATTATTTATTAATAATATATTATAATATGTGCCTTGTTTGAAAGGACAAAAGTTATTGGTGATTAATATGAATTATCTATCTGCGTTTTTCTCAAGAAAAAGTAATACATCTGGTATGTATAACTATGATATTAGAGAATTAATTAATGATTTTAGTTTTTATGATTTTATTAGTAAAGCTCCAAAACGAGATGTGTTTGATTTTGGTGCTTTTGCCGTATTTACTGATAAGCAATATGTAATTGGATATAATGCTGGTTTTGGAATTGGTACACATTATAGTTCATTTGCTAGATTCATGAAGGATATTCATGGTGGAGGATTTATTAATAATTTAAATGATGCCAATAAATTATCAGACAAGTGTATGTTTAATTATATTACTGCTAAAATATATTATGAAGAAGCAAGAAATGAAGGATGCGTAACAAATAAGTATTGGGGTGGAGTAAGATTTATTATGCCACTACGTCAAATATCATTAAACCAATTAAAATTATTTAGAAAATTTTATGATGAATATAACGAAGATTTAAAATATGCAATAAAGAAGAGTAATGGTACTTTTGATGTTTCATATCAAACTATTAGAGGTGGAGTTGTTGGTAATCTTAACAGCCTAGATGAAGTATTAAAATATATTGAAGAACATGTCGATTTAGACTATGTACCTGAAGAAAAAGATGAGGTAATTCTTGGCACTGGATTAGAAAAAGTAAGAAAATTAAAATAATTTTTAAAAAAGTATTGACACATATTTATGTTTTTAATATAATGTTAATAACAAGAGCAGAAAGATCTGCTTTTAATAAAAACTCTGTTATTAACAAAATGTTAAAAAGAAAGGAGCTGTTAATATGAAGAGAAAAGAAGAGTTAAAAAAATTACTTGTAGTTGTGGACATGGTGAATGGATTTATCAAAAAGGGAGCAATGGCTGATCCATATATTAATCACATTACTCCAGAATTAATTAAACTTGTAGAGGGAACACTAAGTGAGGATGAGGGGGTTGCGTTTATTAAAGATACTCATGATACTAATTCAACAGAATTTAAAAAATTTCCACCTCACTGTGTAAAAGGTAGTGGAGAAGAAGAAGTAATTGATGAATTAAAACCATATGAAAAAGAATCACTTAGTTATGAAAAAAATTCTACTAGTACAGTATTTGCTAAGAATTTCTTAAGCGATATTGACAATATGAAAAAATTAAGAGAAGTAATAGTTACAGGGTGTTGTACTGATATATGTATTCTTAATTTAGTAATACCTCTAATTAACTATTTTGATGAAAATAATAAAGAAGTAAATGTAGTTGTTAGACAAGATTTAGTAGAAACATATGATGCACCTACACATAGTAGAAGTGAATATAATGAAATGGCACTTAAATTAATGAAACAAGCAGGTGCTAAGATAATGGAGAAAAGATAAAATGAAATATAATGAAGAGTTATATAATTTAAGTAAAATTGCAAAATATGCTAATAAGCAAAACTATAATAAAAAAGAAATTTCTACAATACAAAGAAGATTATTTAAATATATTTTAAAAGAGTTAAAAAGACAAATGACAAATCAAAAAATAACTAATGAAGGATATATAGAAATTATATTTATTGATAGATTTTATAGTAAATCAGATCCAGGGTATCAAGAAATAAAAGATTTAATTAATAGCCATGCTTTTCATAGCTTTGCAAGTGAGTATTGCATTTATCTTAGTGAAGTTGAAAATCGTTGTGATGAGTTTTATTCATCATATTATAAATTAGTTTGGGATTATCAAACATATTTTAATTCAATGAAAAAGGAAGCTGTTCAAAGAACATTAAAACAAAAAAATAATATTTATAAAGGAGAAAATTAATATGGAAAGATTACCAAGAAATTATACAATGTTAACAGATGCGTATGAATTATTTATGTCAGATTCATATACTAAAACAAAAGAAGGAACTGAAGGAGTATTTGATTTATTTTATAGAGTTGTACCAAATGGTGGCGGATATACTATTATGGCTGGAATTGATAAAGTAATCGAATATATTCAAAATTTAAAATTCACAGATGAAGATATAGAATATTTTAAAAAATCTGGTTATAACTTTAGTGAAGAATTTTTAGATTATCTAAGAAACTTTAAATTTACTGGAGATATATATGCTATTCCAGATGGAACTCCAGTGTTCCCAAATGAACCATTAGTTACAGTAAAAGCTCCTTTAATAGAAGCACAAATAATTGAAACTGCAATGTTATCAATAATAAATGGAGCTAAAGAACATGCAACTGGTGCCAGAAGATTAGTAGAAGCAACGCCTAAAAATGTAAAAATAATGGAATTTGGAGCTCGTAGAGCAGATGGACTTGAAGCTGCGATTGATTCTTCTATTTATGGAATTATGGCTGGATGTGCAGGTACTAGTAACGTACAAGCAGCTCAAATGTTGGGCATCAAAGCACTAGGTACTATGGCACACAGTTTTGTTGAATCATTTGATAATGAATTAGATGCATTTATTGCATTTGCAAAAACTCATCCAGATAATGCAACATTACTTGTTGATACATTTGATACTTTAAAATGTGGAGTACCTAATGCTATTAAAACATTTGACTGGATGAAAGAAAATGGATACCCAACAGATCATATTGGAATTCGTATTGATTCAGGAGATCTTGCTTATTTATCTAAAGAAGCAAGAAAGATGTTAGATGAAGCTGGATATAAAAATGCAAAAATATGTTTAAGTAATGGCCTTACAGCTGAAACGATTGAATCATTAACTAGTCAAGGTGCTTTCTTTGATTCACTAGGAGTAGGTGATAATATTTCTAAACCAGCTGGTAGAATGGGAGCTGTATATAAAGAGGTTGCAATAATTGAGGATGGAAAAAGAACTCCAAAAATTAAAGTAAGTAATGACATAATTAAAATTGTTAATCCAGATTTCAAAGATTTATATAGAGCATATGATAAAAACACTGGTTATGCCATAGCAGATATTATGTGTAGTAAAGACAAAGAAATGCCTGAGAGAAATATGAAAATAATAAGCATTACTGATTTAATTACTAATACTACTATAGATGATTATAGATTAGTTAAACTTCAAAAACCAATATTCATAAATGGAAAATTAGTTTATAATGATCCAACCATATTTGAAAAGCAGGCATATTGTGAAGAACAAATGCAAACATTATATCCAGAAGTTAAAAGAACATTAAATCCGCATAGATATTATGTAGATGGAACTGAAGAATATGTTAATTTAAAAAATCAAATGATTCTAAGCCATAGGAGATAACTATGAGAAAAGATAAATTAAATGAATTAAAAAGATATTCTGGTGAACTAAAGTGGATATCAAATGAACTTGTTCATGATAATAAAAATAGATTTGTTAGTGTTATTCCTAGAAAGTTTATTTTAAATAATGGAATGGTTATTCCAAGAGAACAAATATTAAAGAATAACATTGATGGTTCAGCAGTTATCGTTGTTCCAAGAGTGAAAAATGAATTACTTGTTACAGTTGAGCCTCGTGTATTTACTGAAAAGAAAATAGCAGTAGGTTTTCCAGCCGGGTATATTGAAGAAGGCGAAACACCAATAAATGCTGCGATACGTGAACTAAGGGAAGAAACTGGATATGTACCACAAGCTATGACAGAACTTGATGCATTTTATCAAGATGAAGGAATTAGTGCTGCATACAATCATATATTTTTTGCAGATAACTGTGAGAAAAGATATAATCAAAAATTAGATCCAAATGAAGTGGTTAGGTATATGACATTTACTTATGATGAAATATTAGAATTAGAAGATATGGGATATGTAAGTGGATCTAATTCTAAACTTGCATTATGCAGAGTTAAGAAATATTTATAAAGAGAGGTTAAAATATGTTTGATGTAAAAAGAGAAACAAATAATATTGTTAAATTTATTAAAGACTATTTTAAAAAGAATAATTTAAAGGGAGTTGTTTTGGGAATTAGTGGAGGTAAAGATTCAGCAGTTGTAGCTGCATTATTTGCAAAAGCACTAGGAAGTGAAAATGTTCTTGGAGTAACTCTTCCTTGTCATTCACATATAAGTGATAAAAATGATGCACAATTAGTAGCAGATAAGTTTAGTTTTGAATTAATTAATTTAGATTTAACTCCAGCATATGATAGTTTTATTAATGAAGTTAATAAACTTGGTAATTTTACTGAAGATGAAGTTAAAAATAGTAATATTAATTTAAAACCAAGACTTAGAATGGCAAGTGTATATTATTTAGCTGCTCTTTACTCAGAACTTAAAGGCGGGACCTATATAGTTGCTGGAACATCAAATCTTTGTGAACTATATGTTGGTTATTTTACTAAAGGTGGAGATTCAACATATGATATTGGAATTTTAAATAATTATACTGTTGAAGAAGTTATTAAAATTGGGGAATATTTAAAAGTACCTGATACAGTTATTCATAAAGTTCCTAGTGATGGACTTAGCGGAATGACAGATGAAGATAAATTAGGTGTTAAGTATAAAGATATAGCTTCTTATATAAATAAAGAAAAATTAGATGAAGAAGTTACTAAGAGAATAGAAAAATTACATAATAATGCTAATCATAAATTTAATATACCTGTATATCAAAGAAAATAATGGAGGTACTATATGAAAATGTATATTAAAGCAACAGAATTTTTAGGAATACTAGGTGCTTATTATAGTGAACTATTTGGACATGAAGTAAAAGTAGAATCAGAGTGTTACCATGATATTGAAGGATATGGATTAAATGCAATGTCTATATCAAAAGTAAGATTTTCATATGAAACCGAAATAAAAATATATAATCATACAGTTACGCAAACAAATGAATTGAGTACAGAAGACATCAAAGATGCATTTTCAAAAATACTAGAACAATACGATGTTGAAAATATTAGAAATGAAGTATGTGAATCAGATCGTTATAATAGTAGTTTAGATTTTATCGGTGTTGAGTTAACATTAAGAGAAAAACAAAAACATATGAGATTGAGGCAATAATATGAAAGTAGGAGTATTTGTAGGTAGCTTTAATCCATTACATTTAGGACATGAAAAAGTTATAGAACTTATATTGAATAAAAAAATAGTTGATAAAGTTATAGTTGTTCCTACATTATCATATTGGGATAAAAGTATAGATGTTAGTCTTGAAGATAGAATTAATATGTTAAAAACTATCGAAAATGATAAAGTAGTTATTAATACAGCATTAAATAATAAGAAATATACATATGAAATTTTAAATGAATTAAATAAAGAATATAATAACTTATACTTAATTATTGGAGCTGATAATATTATTAGTTTTGATAAGTGGAAAAATGTAGATGAAATATTAAAACACTATGTAATA
>AUXO014848520.1_pt1 | contig 12111 bp, 9 predicted proteins | sample 768731 | NCBI WGS metagenome assembly AUXO01 (sample SAMN02715735, study PRJNA202380) | gut metagenome | biome: sheep rumen | host: Ovis aries | place: New Zealand: Palmerston North | reverse complement strand
GGGGCTTCGACCAGAGTCCGCTGGTGCGATGGTTGCCCAACGACCTGTGGCTCCAGCCCGAATACAAGTCATGCCATCTCTTGTATTATACTGGGATCACGCGTACCGCTAAGCATATCCTGGCAGAGATTGTCAGTCGGATGTTCCTCAACCACGGTGATGAGATCCGTCTGTTGCGAGAGATGAAGGAGCATACGATGGAGATGTATGAGACCATCCAGCGCAACGACTTCGTGGGAATGGGCCATCTTGTGAGGAAGACCTGGCAGCAGAACCAGGCGCTCGACAGTGGAACAAATCCGGCTGCCGTCGCCTCGCTCACATCACTGGTGGATGACCTGTGCCTGGGCTACAAACTGCCTGGTGCTGGTGGAGGTGGCTACCTCTATATGATTGCCAAGGATCCAGAGGCTGCCGCTCGTATCAAACAGATTCTTAACGACCATCGGAATAACAAGAATGCCCGTTTCGTGGAGATGTCACTCTCCACCACGGGACTACAGATTAGTCGTAGTTGAATGATTGAGGAATGGAGTTTAGAACAGTAGTAGATGTACCAGATCCAGGGTTTAGAATTGGTCCCTGTGAGGAGATGCTCTTCGTGGGGTCCTGTTTCGCTACGGAGATAGGGCGCCGGTTTCATGAAGAGAAGTTCCGTGCGACCGTCAATCCCTTTGGCGTAATGTATAATCCTGCCAGTATCCTGCATACCATCGAACGCTGTGACGGTTCTCCCCGTGTCGCTTTCCTAACGCTTGGTACGAATCATGTCTATCGCCTGAAGGAGACAGGCGAGATTGTAGATAACTGCCAGAAGCGGCCGCAGTCGCTCTTTACAGAGGAAGAATTGTCGGTGGAGGCATGTGCAGAATATCTGCGACGATCCATCATGTTGCTCCGTGGGATAAACCCAGGGATACATGTCGTGGTCACCGTCAGCCCGATCCGCTATCGTAAGTATGGCTACCACGAGTCCCAACTCTCTAAAGCCACCCTACTGTTGGCTGCCAGTCAGATAGAGGGTGCTGCTTACTTCCCAGCCTATGAGATAGTAAATGACGAACTGCGCGACTATCGCTTTTATAAGGACGATATGCTCCATCCCTCTGATCAGGCAGTGGAATACATCTGGCAACGCCTGTCGGAAGTCTATCTGAGTGATGAGGCGAAGGCATTCCTCAAGGAGTGGGCACCCGTGAAGGCCGTCCTGAACCATCGTCCTTTCAACCCTGACTCCGAAGAATATCACAGACTCATGGATAAAACTATGTTAAAAGTAGCGGAATTGCAAAAAAAATACCCTACCTTTGCAGTATAATAGCAATCATACAATCATGAAATACAGTATAGAGAAGGTGGCGACCCTTATAGGAGCACGCCGCTATGGAGACAAAGACGGACAAATCCGTTGGCTGTTGACAGACAGTCGTAGCCTATGTTTTCCTGAAGAGACACTCTTTTTCGCGTTGAAGACTCAGCGCAATGACGGACATCGGTATATTAGTGACCTTTATCGTCGTGGTGTCCGCCATTTCGTAGTGGAGCAGGTTCCCGAGCATTATGACACCGTCTATCCCGATGCAGACTTTTTGCGCGTGCCCCATACCTTAGCCGCTCTACAGCGACTTGCGGAGCGGCATCGCGATGAGTTTGATCTACCCATCGTAGGTATTACAGGCTCTAACGGCAAGACGATGGTGAAGGAGTGGCTCTACCAACTGTTGCTTCCCTCGCAGAAGATTGTGCGCTCACCGCGCTCCTATAACTCCCAGATTGGTGTGCCTCTATCAGTATGGCTTCTCAACGAGCAGACCGAGGTGGGCATCTTCGAGGCGGGTATTAGTCAGCCAGGGGAAATGTATGCCCTGCGTGACATCATCCAGCCCACTATCGGAGTACTGACCTCCCTGGGCGCTGCCCATCAGGAGAACTTCCGTTCGATGGAAGAGAAATGTATGGAGAAACTCGAACTGATGCATGATACGGAGGCAATGGTCTATTGCTCCGACAACGATACTGTCAGCCGTTGTATCCGTAGGATGCAGTACAAGGGTGAGAAGATTGCGTGGTCACAGTGCGATGAGCAGGCTGCCCTTTTTGTGAAAGAGGTCGTGGAGAAAGGCCATACCACGCGTATCACCTATATCTGGAAAGAAGAAGAAAATACCTATAGTATCCCCTTCATTGATGATGCTTCAATCGACAACTCTATCACCTGTGCGGCAGTGGCGCTCCATCTGGGACTGACACCGGCACAGTTGGCTGACCGTATGCCAAAACTGGAACCCGTCGCCATGCGCCTGGAAGTGAAGGAGGGACAACGAGGTTGTGTGATTATCAACGACTCCTATAACTCGGACATTAACTCCCTAGATATTGCTCTCGACTTCATGCAGCGCCGTGAGGCCAAGAAGAGGACTCTCATCCTAAGTGATATTTTCCAGACAGGCACTTCGCCGGAGACCCTCTACGCCCAGGTTAGTGAACTGGCCGTGAAGCGCGGTATCACGAAGTTCATCGGAATCGGTCCTGAGATCTCTGCTCAGGCAGACAAAATCCAGATTGCCGATAAAGCCTTCTTCGTTAGTGTGCCCCACTTTCTTTCCAGTGACGCCTTTGTCAATCTGCGCAATGAACTGGTGCTGTTGAAAGGTGCCCGTCCCTTCGGCTTCGACCAGATTACGGAGCAACTGGAGCAGAAGGTGCATGAGACCATCCTGGAGGTGAACCTCAATGCCGTGGTTGATAATCTGAACTACTTCCGTTCGTTCCTGAAGCCCGAGACGAAGATGGTATGTATGATTAAGGCCGACGGCTACGGAGCAGGAGCCGTCGAGATTGCCAAGACACTACAGGATCATCGCGTCGATTACCTGGCGGTGGCGGTGGCCGACGAGGGCGTGACGCTCCGTAAGGCTGGTATCACTGCCAATATTATGATCATGAACCCGGAGATGACGGCCTTCAAGACAATGTTTGACTACGACTTGGAGCCAGAAGTGTATTCATTCCGCCTGATGGATGCATTGATCAAGGCAGCCCGCAAGGAGGGTATCACAGGCTGGCCTGTGCATATCAAACTCGATACGGGAATGCACCGTCTTGGTTTCGACCCTGTACACGATATTGATGAGGTCATCGACCGTCTGAAACACCAGAGTGCCATCATCCCACGCTCTGTCTTCAGTCACTTCGTAGGCTCAGACAGCGACGGCTTCGATGAGTTCTCCGCCCAACAGTTCGCACTTTTCGATGAGGGAAGCCGTAAGTTGCAGTCCGTCTTCACTCATAAGATTTTGCGCCATATCGACAACTCTGCAGGCATCGAGCATTTCCCGGAGCGCCAGATGGACATGTGCCGTCTGGGCATTGGACTCTATGGCATCGATCCGCGCGATAACCATATCCTCCATACGGTAAGTACACTGAAGACCACTATTCTCCAGATGCGCCATGTTCCGGCGGGGGAGACAGTGGGCTATAGCAGGAAGGGCAAGATTGAGCGCGACTCCGTGATTGCTGCCATTCCTATCGGCTATGCCGACGGCCTAAACCGTCACCTCGGCAATCGTCATGGTTACTGTCTTGTCAATGGGCAGAAAGCCCCGTATGTGGGAAATATCTGTATGGACGTAGCGATGATCGACGTGACGGACATCCCCTGTGTCGAGGGTGACCAGGTAGAGATCTTCGGTGAGCACCTGCCCGTCACGGCACTCTCCGATACGCTCGACACTATTCCCTACGAGGTGCTTACGGGAGTCAGCAATCGTGTGAAGCGTGTCTATTTCCAGGATTAATGGAAAGTACGTTAACGATAACGTAAAGAAAATAGTAGCGAAATGCGTGACGTTTCGCTATTTTTTTGTATCTTTGCATCCAAATAACACTAAAACAAGTAAATATCGATATTATAGACAATGGAACAAGTCTTTAGTTACATTATTAGTCTGGGTGCATCGGTGATGATGCCCATCCTCTTTACCATTATTGGCCTTTGTATAGGCATGAAGTTTGGAAAGTCCCTGAAGTCTGGTCTCTACGTGGGTGTCGGTTTCGTGGGACTTGGTATTGTGACTGCCCTGTTGACCAACAATTTCGGAAGTCCGCTTTCGGAAATATCGCGTCTATACGACTTACAACTTGGGGTCTTCGATATGGGTTGGCCTGCTGCGGCTGCCGTGGCCTATAATACGGCAGTAGGGGCTTTGATTATTCCTATCTGCTTGGGCGTGAACTTCCTATTACTGATTACCAAGTGTACGCGTACGGTAAATATCGATCTTTGGAACTACTGGCACTTTGCATTCATTGGGGCTGTGGCTTATTTTGTGATGGATCAGTCGTTGGCTTGGGGCTACTTCGCTGCCATTGTGTGCTACATCATTACGCTGGTGATGGCCGATCTGACAGCCGATAAGTTCCAGAGTTACTACGAGGATATGGATGGAATCTCTATCCCACAGCCCTTCTGCCAGAGTTTCACGGCCTTTGCCATCGTTATCAACTGGTTGCTTGACAAGATACCAGGGTTCTCTAAACTCGACATTGATGCGGAAGGCTTGAAGAAGAAGTTCGGTGTGCTTGGTGAACCCATCGTACTTGGTGTCATCGTGGGTGCCCTGATCGGTGTGGTGGCCCAACTTGACATCAAGAAAGTGCTCTTCCTGGGAGTGACGATGGGAGCCGTGATGGAACTGATACCGCGTATTACACGGCTCTTTATTGACGGTCTGAAGCCGATTGCTGAGAAGACGCAGGAGGTGGTGCAGAAAAGATGGGCAGGCAAGAAAATATATATCGGCATGTCGCCTGCATTGGTGATTGGTCATCCGACTACACTCGTGTCTTCCCTGATCCTTATACCGCTGGCCCTGTTGATGGCTGTGGCCCTCCCGGGCAATGAGTTCCTGCCGTTAGCATCGTTGGCCGGCATGTTCTACATATTCGTGATGGTGCTGCCCTATACGAAAGGAAATGTGGTGAAGACACTGATCGTCGGTATCGTCACGGTCGGTATCGGACTATGGTTTGTTACTGACATGGCACCCGCCTTCACACAGGCCGCGCAGACGGTGTATGCGCAGACCCAAGACCCAGCGGCGAAGATCCCTGAGGGATTCCAGGCCGGCGCTCTCGACTTTGCCTCTAGCCTCTTTGGCTGGGTCATCTACAAATGTGTGAACAGTCTGGCATACGTGGGTGCTGGTATCCTGACGCTCATCACTCTTGCCATGGTGTTCTGGAACCGTCAGCGCATCGTGGCCTCTGAGAAACAGTAATTGTTAAGAGAATAAGAATTTAAAACAACGATAGAAAATGAAGAAAACTTTTTTTACTTTAATGCTTATGAGTAATTTTGCAGTGGGCTTTGGCCAGCAGAACGTAAGTTTCCAGACGGCTTGTCATCCTGAGGATGTGAAACACTACGACACGCAGACCTTACGAGATCGCTTCGTAATGGAGAAGGTGATGGCGGCTGATGAGATCAACCTGACCTATTCGATGTACGATCGCTTCATCTTTGGTGGGGCGATGCCTGTCAGTAAGGACCTGAAACTCGAGGCTTTCCCTGAGTTGCGCGCCGACTATTTCATGCGCAATCGTGAATTGGGTATCATCAATACGGGTGGCGATGGTATAGTGATTGTTGATGGACAGGAGTATCCACTCGGATACAGTGAGGCACTCTACGTGGGGCGCGGCTGGCTGGGTAAGGACAAAAACGGTGGTGACATAGACTCGAACAAGGAAGTCGTCTTCCGTTCCAAGGATCCTCAGGAGCCGGCTAAGTTCTATCTGAACTCCGCCACGGCCCACCACCACTATAAGACACAGTGGGTGACCCTCGATGGGCGAAAGAACGGCAAGGTGCAGAGCCTAAAGGCTACAATCATTGGCACGAAGGACAAACCCCTTGGCACGCTCGCAGAAAGCAACCAGCGTACCATTAACCAGTTGATCGTGAACACGGCTCTGGAGGAAGGTCCCTGTCAGTTGCAGATGGGCCTGACACAACTCCAGGAAGGTAGCGTATGGAACACGATGCCTCCACATACCCATGGACGCCGTATCGAAGCCTACTACTATTTCAATGTGCCTGAGTCGCAGACCGTGTGCCATATTATGGGCGAGCCTCAGGAGAGTCGTGTCGTATGGTTGCACAACGAGCAGGCTATCATGTCGCCCGAGTGGAGTATCCATTGTGCCTCTGCCACCTATTATTATACCTTTATCTGGGGTATGGCTGGGGAGAACCTGAACTACAACGACAAGGATAATATCCCCGTGATTGATTTAAAGTAGTAGATCGTAAATAGATAAATCGTAAATATCCCATGACTCCCGTACAAACAACTAAGATGTCCAACTTCCGCTGGGTCATCTGCGGGTTGCTCTTTCTGGCAACCACCATTAATTATATGGACAGACAGGTCCTGTCGTTAACATGGAAGGATTTCATCGCACCAGAGTTCCACTGGACCGATGGTGACTATGGCACGATTACTGGTATGTTCTCGCTGTTCTATGCCATTGCCAATCTCTTCGCTGGAAAATTCATAGACTGGATGGGTACGAAGAAGGGTTATCTGATTGCCATCTTCGTATGGTCACTTGGTGCGGTGCTCCATGCCGGCTGTGGCTGGGTGGCTATGACGGTTGAGGGCTATGACTCCATCGAAGCCCTGCGCATGGTGGAGGCGGGCAGTGACGCTGCCGTTGCCATTGCGACGATCTCCGTGTGGCTCTTCCTCAGTTGCCGCCTGATCTTGGCTGTCGGTGAGGCTGGTAACTTCCCCGCCGCTATTAAGGCTACGGCAGAGTATTTCCCGAAGAAAGACCGTGCCTTTTCTACCTCTATCTTCAACAGTGGTGCCTCTGTCGGTGCCTTGGCCGCTCCTGCCACCATTCCTCTGTTGGCTCGTGCCTGGGGCTGGGAGATGGCCTTCATCATTATCGGTGCCCTTGGCTTTATCTGGATGGGACTGTGGATATGGCTCTATGAGAAACCCCGTCATAACAAGCGCGTCAACCAGGCTGAACTAAACTATATTGAGCAGGATAGCGACTTGGCTGAGGTACAAGACCGTAGTGCTGCGAAGGAGGAGAAGACCATTCCGTTCTTCGACTGCTTCAAGTACAAGCAGACTTGGTCGTTCCTCGTGGGTAAGTTCATGACCGACGGCGTGTGGTGGTTCTTCCTGTTCTGGGCACCTGCTTACTTCAGTGACCAGTATGGCTACACCTCCGACTCGACAATGGGCATTCTGCTGATCTTCACGCTCTATGCTATTGTGACCATTCTTTCTATCGGTGGCGGCTATCTGCCTACGTATTTCGTGGATAAGAAGGGTATGAATCCATATCTGGGCCGTATGCGGGCTATGCTCATTTTCGCCTGTTTCCCCGTGCTCGGACTGTTTGCTCAGCCCCTCGGTGCCTACAGTGCATGGTGGCCCGCCATTCTTATCGGCCTGCTCGGTGCAGGGCATCAGGCTTGGAGTGCCAACCTCTTCTCTACCATCGGTGATATGTTTCCGAAATCGACCATCGGGACGATTGTCGGTCTTGGAACGATGGCTGGTGGTATTGGCTCGATGTCGATCAACCTGGGCTCGGGTAAGTTCTTCGATTGGGCTGCTACCCAGGGTGCCAACTTTACCTTCTTCGGCTTCGAGGGCAAGCCTGCCGCATATATGGTGGTGTTCTGCATCTGTGCCGTGGCTTACCTTATTGGCTGGTGCATTATGAAGGCGCTCGTGCCGAAGTACAAGCCTATCGTGGTGGAAGATTGAAGAATTGAAAGCGTATGAAATGGGGCTCCTCATCCGAGGAGCCCCATTTTAATGGTGTATGGCAGGAAGCCCTGGTGTATCAACGTGTCGATGAACCCTTCCGACATCGCCTCGTTGTCCTTGCGGGTGTAGCGGATATCGGTGAAGACTTGGGCGAGTGTCTCCTTGTGGTTGATCTCCACGAAGTGACGGTTCTCTTCGAGTTCTTCTTTATATTTATAATAGGTATCGATGTCTCGGCCCATGTAGTCGTTGTAGGTTTCCTGGTGGACGAAACTCTCCAGGGGCAAGCGGTCGGAGAGAGATGGCTCCTCATTGGGCCAGCCAATGGTAAGCGTGGCCACGGGCATCACGAGTTTTGGCAACTGCAGGATGTCGATGATCTGCTGAGGTTGGTAAACGGTCGTACCAAGGTAACAGTAGCCGAGTCCCTCCTCGTCCATGAGGTTGCAAAGCGTCTGTGTGTAAAGCAGAGCATCGGTAGCAGCATTGATAAACGACAGGAAATTGTCGTAGCCAGGCTCTGCCTTGCGGCATTTTGCCCAAAAACTGGTGCGGTTGAAATCAGCGCAGATGGTCAGTACCACGGGTGCCTCTTTCACCATCGGCTGGTTAAAATGAGCGGGCGACAGACGGGCCTTCATCTCCTTGGAACGGGTAACGATAACACTGTAGAGTTGCAGGTTGCCCATTGTTTGGGTGCGGGCAGCCTCTTTCAGCAGGCGGTTCAGCAATTCTTCGCTGACTTCGCGGTCCGAATACTTTCGGATTGTTCTTCTGGTGTGGATGGATTTCATTTTCTTCTTATTTAGTGGGCACAAAGATAGTGAAAGTTTCCGTTTCTGGGAAACTTTTTCCCAAGAATTATCGGAAATGTTTTCCACAATGGAAAATAATGCTTATCTTTGCACACAAAAACATGACGTTATGCAAATGGAAACGAGAAAAGACATATTGATCCGTATTGCCACAGAACTGGCAGCGGTGGGCAGTAAGTCTGGTGACGAGATGACTTTGGATCAGATTGCCTCGCAGTTGGAGATAGGTTTGAGTGCACTGGAACCGGAAAAGGCCGACAGGCTACTGGCCCTGGCTAATCAGGCCGTGCTGCAGGCTGTACAGAACCATCGTCCGGAGGTGACGGAGGTAAGGCCGCAAGTACTGGAATGCGATGTTGTCCGCTTTCAGAACAACAAGGATAAATGGGTGGCTCTCGTTGGACTGCTCGATGGCTATCCCTACGAGATATTCACGGGTCTGCAGGACGACGAGGAAGGAATCATCCTGCCCAAGACTGTTACCCATGGCAAGATCATCAAGCAGGTGAATTCCGACGGAACGAAGCGCTACGATTTCCAGTTTGAGAATAAGCGTGGCTATAAGACAACGGTTGAGGGACTATCGGAGAAGTTTAATCCAGAATACTGGAACTATGCCAAACTGATTTCTGGAGTGCTGCGCTACCGGATGCCGCTGGAGCATGTAATAAGGCTGATAGGGTCGCTGTCTATGAAGGATGAAAGTATTAATACGTGGAAGACTGGCGTGGAACGTGCCCTGAAGCGTTATCTTCCTGGTTCTCATGAAGATGTGGAGGCGGTTGAAGATTGATTGTTCATATATCAGGTTGGAGCATCTTTGCTTCCACGCCTTCCATGGAGTGATGCCCCAGGAACGGCTGGTGGGGGGCGACTTTGTCGTTGACCTACGGGTAGGTTATCCCCTGGAATCGGCTATGCATAGCGATGAGGTGGCAGATACTCTTGATTATGCCCGGCTCTATGCCCTCGTGGAGCATGAGATGCAACAGACGTCGAAATTGCTGGAGCACGTAGCAGGACGTATCGCTGAGGCCATAGAGAAAAACTTCCCTATGGTGACGTCAATCGACCTGACGGTAACTAAGCAGAATCCCCCGATGGGAGCCAACTGTCAGGGTGCAGCGGTAGAGATTCACTTAATAAATGATAAAACTGCATGACAAATGTTGCCTTTTCGGTGGATTATGCGTATTTTTGCACCATTTAAATAAGGTATGCGTAAGAAGATTGTATTATTTCTGATAACGATAGTCTGTTTTGCAGTATCCGCTGGTGCTGCGAGCAAACCCTTCACATTGGTCATTGATGCAGGGCATGGCGGTGGTGACGCAGGGGCTGTCGGTGCTATCTCAAAAGAGAAAAACCTGACCCTGAAGTTTGCCTTGGCTTTCGGACGGATGGTAGAGCGCAATTGCCCTGACGTAAAAGTTATCTATACCCGGAAAACTGATAAGTTCGTGGAACTCTATCGTCGTGCGGAAATAGCCAACCAGAACAAGGCTGACTTGTTTATCTCTGTCCATATCAATGCCCTGCCGAGAGGACGAACAGCGCGAGGATTCCAGACCTATACCCTGGGTACTAGCAAGCGCACTGGCAAGAACACTGGCGTGCTTCAGAACCTGGAAGTGGCTAAACGCGAGAATGCCGTCATTCTGCAGGAGGACAACTACCAGCAAAGGTATCAAGGCTACGATCCGAATTCCCCAGAGAGCGATATCATGTTTGAGTTTATCCAGGACAAGAACATGGAGAACAGTGTGGAACTGGCTAAGTTTATGCAGCGTTACGTTTGTCAGGCCACAGGACGGCAGAATATGGGAGCCCAGCAGGATAATCTGGCAGTACTCCGTCTCTCGTCGATGCCTGGCTGTCTGGTGGAACTGGGTTTCATCACTACCCGTGATGAGGAAAGGTATATGAACTCGAAGGCTGCCGAGGAGCAATATGCGCGTGGTTTATTCAATGCTTTCATGGCATACAAAAACAAGTATGACAAGAATGCTACGATACCCTATCGCCCTGCACCTTCCAGGAAAGAGGTAGAAATACCTCAAATCGTCCCCCAGGAGGAGGTCAAGGTAAAACCCTCCAAGAAGGAGAGACCAAAAGAACCGAAAGTTGAGCAGCAGGCACCTATGGAGGAAACGACTCTGCAGGATAGCGGTAACGAGTTCAAGGACAGTGTCAGTGCAGCACCAGTGTCAGATGTTATACCGCAGGAACCTGAGCAAAAGGTGGAACAGGCGCCTGTTCTGCAAGAGCAGACAGTTCCACAACCAGAAGAGAAACCCTCTGCTCCAGTCTTTAAGGTGCAGTTCCTGGCAAGTTCGTCGAAGATCAAGGCAGGCGATGCCAGACTCAAAGGGATGAAGAACAGTGACTTCTATATAGAAGGTGGGCTTTATAAATATACGGTTGGTGATTCTGAGAATTATTACGAGATATACCGTCTTCGTAAGACTATTGCAGAAAAGTTCCCTGAGGCATTCATTATTGCTTTTAAGGATGGTAGCCGAATGAATGTGAATGAGGCAATTCGTGAGTTCAAGAGCAAAAACGGAAGGAAATAGTAAGGCAGATAAACAACATTTGATTATGAAGAAGTTTAGTAAGGAGATACAGATAGCATTAGTGGCTATAGTTGGCATCGTGATATTGTATGTCGGACTCCAGTTCCTCAAGGGACTGACTTTGTTTTCTACAGATCGTGACTATTACGTGAAGTTCAGCGATGTCAGTGGCCTTTCTGCTTCAAGTCCTGTTTATGCCAATGGCTATAGGGTAGGAGTGGTGGAGCGTATCCTTTACGATTACGAGCATAGAAACGATATCGTAGCCGTGATAGGCCTTGATAATCAGATGCGCCTCCCTAATGGCAGTCGGGCGGAGATTGCCAGTGACCTGCTTGGGAATATCAAACTGGAACTGGTATTGGGCCCCAATCCTGCAGACATCCTCTCTCCTGGTGACACTATCTCTGGAGGCATGCAGCAGGGGGCTATGGCACAGGTGGCAGGAATGGTACCTCAGATACAGGCCATGCTTCCTAAACTCGATTCGATATTGGCTAACGTAAACATGCTGCTCGCCGACCCAGCCTTGAAGAACTCACTGCACCACATAGACCAGATTACTGGCAATCTGACCACGACTACTAATGAACTGAATGCCATGGCTAGTGCTTTGAATAAACAGATGCCCAGTCTGGTTAAAAATGCCGATGGAATGCTTGCTAATGCCAATGAACTGACGCGTAACTTGAATGAACTGGATCTGGCTGCGACAATGACAAAGGTGAACAACACCTTGCAAAACGTAGAGCAGATGACGGCCAAGTTGAACAGCAACGATGGCACACTTGGATTGTTGATGCGCGATCCTGAGTTGTATAATAACCTGAATGCGACCATGATGCATGCTGACTCACTGGTCATGGATCTGAAGCAGCACCCAAAACGCTATGTGCATTTCTCCATTTTTGGCAAGAAAGA
>AUXO013073886.1_pt1 | contig 12111 bp, 9 predicted proteins | sample 768731 | NCBI WGS metagenome assembly AUXO01 (sample SAMN02715735, study PRJNA202380) | gut metagenome | biome: sheep rumen | host: Ovis aries | place: New Zealand: Palmerston North | reverse complement strand
CAACTTTTGTGGCGGTTTTAATTAACAGTCAATCTGCAGTTATTGCACATGCTGGCGATAGTAGATGTTATCGGTTTCATGGGAAAAAGTGCTTGTTCCGTACCCAGGACCATTCGCTTGTTGCTGAACTTGTTAGAAAGAAGGTGATGACAGAAGAAGACGCAAGGTTGTCACCACAGGCTAATGTCATTGTCCGTGGACTGGGCAGTACCAATAACCATGTGCCAGAAATCGATGAAATACCATATAAGAAAGGTGACAGGTTCGTACTTTGCACTGATGGCGTTTGGGGAGTCATGCCTCACAACAAGCTCTTAAAGACGTTTACGCAACCTTCGGATATGCAGAAGTTGCTTTCAGATATTTCAACTCAAGTAGACAAAATCGGCTTTTCAAATGGAGGGGGGCATGACAATCATACGATTGCCATGTTTGAGTTGGAGACTGATTCGCAATTAAAAGAAAGCATTTCATTAAGGAAATGGACTATTTTTTCTTCGATAGCAGTACTTGTGTCAGCACTCATTTGTCTTTTCCTCTGGCTGATTTTCAGCTCGAGAGCACAAAAAGGGAAATCCGCGTCTCAACCTTCTGTGTATGGTGCCCAGGAAGTTTTGTCACCAAGTTACAATCAAGATAATGGTTATTCTTCGGCAACAAAAGTCGATGGAACAGATGATAGCAAAGAAATACAAAACCATTCAAAGGAGAAAGGTGATGGCCCAGATAGTAAAACTGGCAATAACAAGGCAGTCAATGGCTATGATGCTCATAATAGTGATACCCTCTATCAAAGGTTGTTGCAGATGAGTGGAAAATCAGAGAAATCTGATAGTGTAGCTAAGCAAAATTCTAAAAGGCAAGAAAAGAAGGTTGTCCCCAATTCTGTAGAGACAACACAAAAGATAATTAACAAGTACGACTCGGCGAAAGTCGTTCGTACAAAAAAAATAGCTGAAGCACAGAAAAGTTTAAATTCGAAAAGGACAGAAATAAAGACATTGTTAGTTGATTTAAGCGAACAAACAAGAAACAGCAGAACTCATCAATCAGTGGAAGCAATAAGCAGAGCGGTTGATAATCCTGCTTCTTGGTACGTAGAATGCGACAAAAATACTAAATTATTTGTGCTTACATCAAAAGCAAAGGAAATTATAGATAAACAGATAGGAAGACTTAAAGAACTAAAGAACAATTTAGAGAAGGAGTAATATATGGCTATAATACGTTTACAAACAGAAGCAGAAAAACGTAAAGGTATATTTTACCAATTTGACACCGACATGCCTCCTATAGGAGAAGGAGGCATGGGTAAAGTGTGTGAAGGACTATGTGTTAATGAACAGAATGGTTCCACTCGTCCCGTTGCAATCAAGTTTATGTATGATGACTTGCCACAGAGTGCATACGAACGTGCAAGACGAGAGGCGGAAATTCAGCTTAGAAATGACAATCTAGTGGAAATGCTTGGTTTTATTGAGACTCAAGACGCATCGCCTACTGGTGAGATTCGCAGGCATTACCATGTTATTAGCGAACTCCTGACAGGAGTCTCTCTATCGGATATCTTGGAAGGGAAAACCAAAGATCGCACAGGTGAGGATGTCCCTTTTGCTGTAAAGATGCTTCAAGACTATCAAAATGACCCAGAACATTTCGCCCAGATAGTTGTCATTAATGTTCTCTCCGGTCTTATGGCTTTACACGATGCTGGATATATCCACAGAGATATTGACCCATCTAATATTATGCTTACTACTGATGGGCATATCAAATTGATTGACTTTGGAATAGCAAAACAGATGAATACCTTAACTACAGGTGACAAATCGCTGACCGTGGCAGGTAAATTTATGGGTAAGCCAGAATATGCCGCCCCTGAACTGGTGCTGGGTGATATTAATCATCAAAATCAGACGACAGACATATATTCAGTAGGTATTTTGCTTTATCAATGCATTATTGGTCATACGCCTTTTGAGGGTGCAAGGCATGAAATCCTGGAAATGCAGCTAAAGGCAAAACTACCATTAGGTAAAATAAAGAGCAAGGCATTAAGAAATATTATAGCTACAGCATGTGAAAAAAAACAAGAACTGCGCTACCAGACTTCATCTCAGATGCGTGTAGCCCTGGAAACAATGAATGGTTCTAAGCGGGCAATGACAGCCAAAAAGAAAATGTCGTTAGTGGCTATATCCGTAGCAGTTGTCATTGCCCTGTTTAGTGTTGCCTTAATTGTTAAGCATAAACAGGATGTTGCCAAGCAAGAGGCCGAAATGGCAAAAATTGAACAACAACGCCAAGAAGCCTTGTCTGCAATAACCTCTGTAGTTGAAGATGCAGATAGACTTAGCCAGTTGGGAATGAGTAAGGAGGAGGATAATTATGAACAGCAGCTAATGGATGCCTTTTCTTCTTATACTAAAGCTGAAACTATGGCTAAGCAAAATAAAATTTTAGCCTATCCAACAGACAAAATTGAATCAAAAAAGAATGACATTCTAACAGCATTAGATTCTGCAAAGTCTGAAATGGCAAGACAAGCCTCTATGCTAGAACAGATGGGTGAAGTGAAAATGGCAAAAAGCTATTCTGAGAGGGTAAAGGTGGTTGATAAATTTATAAATGCCAACAAGAAATAAAATGGAAAAAAAGAATAAAAATTACAGTCTTAAAAATATTGTTGTTACTGTCATAATGATGATGGGTGCAATGTCGGGCTTTGCCCAGTCTAATGGTGATAAACTCTTCATGGAAGGACAGGTTCTTCAGCGGAGGCAAACAATTGTTTCTCAGCATCAAGCCATAAAGAAATTTGAGGCAGCCAAAGTGGTTTACACTTCTGCTGACAAAAAAAGGATGTGTGACAATCAAATAGCAATCTGCAACAACAACATATCTTCTCTGAAATCTGCATCGTCAAAAAGGAGCAAAGAGAAAACACAGACTGTTATAGCTCAAGAAGTAAAATTTTCTTTAAGCAAAAATTTTATTTTGTTTGATGGAGATAAAAACGGGATGTCAAGCATATCTGTAACTGCACCTTCAACAGACTGGAGCTTCAAATCATCTGAAGGCATAGAAGGTGAAGAGAATTATGTTAAAGCAACAAGAAGTAGTGACGCAAAGTCCATTGACTTTGAGGTTGAAGCAAACCCTTCTACTCTTGAACGACATCAGAGCTTTGTCATTTCTTATGAAAACATGACAGACACTATATTGGTCTCACAGAGCGGAAAAGAGGTGAGGCTTAGCACCAATAGTAATCTTGTAGAGTTTAAATTGAAGGGTGGCAGCAAATCTATTGAAATATACACGAACTCAGACTCTATTATAACTTCTAACAATGGTTTGACATGGTATGTTGAGTCAAAACCCGAATGGATAGAGACAAGTGTAGAGGTGAAAAAGGAGAAAAGTATATTTGGAAAAGGACTATCTGCTCTCAGGGGCTTAGTGTCAAGTAAGGCAAAAGCAGCAACAGCTGAGGATGTTAAGATGTCAACAGTAAAAATCATGGCACTTTCTTTGCCCAAGAGTGATCCGTCATATGCTTCAGGTCGAAAAGGGGAAATAGTGTTTGCAAGTCAAGACAAGACTTATAAGATAACAGTTGTCCAGCAATAATATTGAAAGTAGATGAATAAGAAATTATATTTTTCTACGTTATTCGCATTTCTTGCAGTATGCGGTAATTGTCAGACAGTTGTGTGGCAGATGCCTCCAACAGATTACACTGGGATAGATCGTATCAGCAATACCCTGTTTAAAGTTGTGCGTAATGGGAAAATTGGATTGATAAATGCTGACGGGACGATGGTCGCTCCTGTTGTTAACGATAATATAAGTGACTGTTATGAGCATAAGGCTATTATGACAAGTAACGATGGACATGGGGAGCGTATTACTGGCTGCCTTACTGATGAGGGAATATATTATAGTTATGAAACCAAGTATTATACGCTAAATGGTCAAAAATTCTTTTCTGATGGTGTAATCTCTGTTGCTGACGAGAGCGGAAGACTTGGTTATATTGACGAGAAAGGCAATAGGATAGTCGGCTTCGATGGGAAATATAGCCGTATTAAACCTTTTACAGAAGGACATGCTGCTGTTATGAAAAATAAGAAGTATATTCTTATAAATAAAGATGGCGACGAGATGAGGTTTGTTTACAGTAAAGGAGTAGGAGCTGCTATCGCAGGATGTACTAATGTGTTTAACGGAAAAGCCTACGTCTATGATGAATATGGGGGTAGCGACAGGTCTTATTTTATCTATGACGCAGTACGCAAGAGTGATTTAGAAAAAACCGGTCGTGTTAAAAATACGGCGATGGATTATCTTTATTGCTACCAGTCGATATCCGGAAGGTCAAAAGAGATCCCATTTGAAAAGATGAAACCATATTCAGGAAGGAAAGGGCTGGCAGCAACTCAGTCCAATGGAATGTATGGTTATATGTCTGGCGGTTCTCTTATTGTTCCTTGTCAGTTTTCGTCTGCCTCACAGTTTGAGGATGGACTATCCATAGTTACTGTCAATGGACAAATGGGAATACTGAAATTTGTGGATGGTGCAAGTTTCGATGTCACCGTTCCTATGATTAAACATGATTTCTATACTGGAAATAGTGTGTCTTGTGTTTTTAATTTGTCAGTTCCCGGCATTTGGCAAGGGAAAAACATTGATGTGATTTTAAAGGACATGAATGGAAGTACAATCTCCACAACAAACTCTTCAGGAGCCTATACCTTCTCTGTAAGGCCCTCGGCTTCTGGGCAGCAGGAATATGCTGTCGCCATTAATGGGGAGGGTATTCGTCTTTATGAATGTAAGATTAATTATATATTCAATATAAAGGAACGCTGTGCAACTTGTGGGAAAGATAAGAGCCAGTGTGAATATCATGGTAATCACCCAACTATCAAAAAGGAGGCTTTATGCCCTACATGTGGAAAAAAAATAAGTAAATGTAAATATCAAGGAGTACATTAATAATGCGTTTTATATCAATTTTTAAACAATCTTAAATTATGTGATTATGAAGAAAATTTTATGTTTAATTGCGGCACTTTCATTAGCAGTGCCTGGGTTTGCTCAATCAGATGATGGAGAAGATGAAACCATCTCGACGGGGAAGGAAAAGAGCAATGCATTCTTCCTTGGCCCGAAAATTGGCGGTACAATGACTACAATGACCCAACCTGATGAAGGTAAACTTTATGATGGTTCTGGGTTTGGCTTCTCGGGGGGGGTGGTGTTTCAGGCTCGTTTTGGGAAAGCCTCAGAAAACTCAGTTGGTGGTACAGGCTACTTTGGCGCGGGTATAGAGTTAAAGTTCAAAATTAACTCTGTTAAGACACTGGGCACCGATGAAAGTGGAAAGGAAAATGCAAAATTGTCCCTTGGATATTTTGAGGCTCCTATTTTTGTCCACATTTATCCACTTGCAAAATCTCCAAGCCTCAATTCTCTTTATGTCGAGTTGGGTGCAGCTCTTGCTGGGACGCTTTCTCGCAGTCCTAAAAGCCTAACGCTTAACAACCCAAGCGGTGACTATTCACAGATTACATATAATCTGGATGCTAACGGGAGCAAGTTGAAAGGAATGGATGTTCGTCCTTTTGCAGGTATTGGTTACACAATTCCTAACACGGGATTAGACATCAATGCACGCTATTACATTGGCACAAGCAAACTTGCAAAAAATTTCCCTTGCAAAATGAATACATTGGAGGTTTCTCTGGCATGGTTATTTAATATAGGTAAGTTCTAATATTTGAATTATTTAATCTGTTAAATTTATGAAAAAGATATATATAGCAGCAGTATCTTTATTAGCGTTATTGCTTGTGTCATCTTGTAGTAATGATGACATAAAGATCGAGAAGATCGGGCGTAGATATTCATTGGCATTGAATGTCAATACTCAAGGCATCTATGACAAATTTGACATAGCCAATGACGTACGTGAAGACTATCTGCGCGATGGTTCGCGTGCCATTGGTGTCCAAACCTATTTGTATGATAAAAATGGAGACCTTGTTCAGAGTGACCTAGCCGTTCTGTCCAATTACAATGCAGCTAATGTAAAATTTGAAAAACTCGTAGAAGGTAGCTATACGATTATTGTGGTGGAAACCCTTGTAAACCCTGATGTGAACAATACTTCGAGCGATTGGACTTTCGAGGGTGTTGACAAACTCTCGACGGTGAAAGTAAAGGCTGATGGTGTTTTAGGGTGGGCCTCAATCCTTGGAGTGACATCAACGACGGTATCTTTGACCAGCAATACGGAATTGAATCTTGAGCCAGAAGCCATTGGAGCCAAGGTAAATTACTATTGCTATAATGTGGGGAATGCCTCATATCCTGTTGACGGTAATAAAAAGTTAGTCGTAAACATGGGGTTGGCTACTTCCGACGTTTTGGAGTATTATAATCTGAATCCGCAATTGTCGCCTAACGACCGATATTCTGAAGACCTTACTGCTTCTGACCTTACCAATGTGCGTTCCGAAATGTCAGCAGAAAAGTTCGAAGAAGGTTATTATTCATCCTTCTATATTGTAGAGCGTGAGGTTACCTGGCGGTTTAGCTGGCAATTTGATGGAGACAACTTGTGGTATCATTATGAAAGTACAGATATTAGCAGCACCATAGAAAACGGCAAAACATATTATGCCGGTTTCTACTATCTCAATGAGAATCAATTTCCCAGGACATATTTTGGAGACCAGACAGGCTTAAGAAGCTGGAAGACAAGTTGTGATAACATCCTGAGTAGTTTGAATCAACCTTCTCAGTCTCTGTATGCCGAACCATACACCAATTGGTCGGTAGGCACTGTCTCGGCTGTAAAATCATACATGTCAGGCTTTACATTGGTGGAGGATGTCACTCTGCAGGATAATGGCAAATATGAAATGACTTATGCTGACGCAAACAATTATAACACTCTATATTTGTATGATTTCACTACATCTACAAGTGGGTTGACGGATGTGTATGTGGCGCTGTCAAAAGACTACTTTAAAATAGACCAAGTGAAAGCAGAGTTGACAAGCACTGGTTTCACCATAAGAACAGAAGGCGACACCTACACAGTATATGTTAATGCCGCTGGAACTACGGCAGTTTATTTGAGCGACGGCACTTCATATATCATAGCGAACTATTACGATCCCGCAGCTTATACATCGTCCTCTGCACGTAGGGCAATCTCTGAGAAGAAGATGAAGGATATCCCTGTGCTTAACGAAACAGGCAGCCAAAAGCTGTTGACTCCTTATAAGTCCTCTTCGAGGGCTACGATGGAAGCGAACCCTAACGCGATTATGAAAATTTTGAAGTAATACAAATTGGAGAGTCCAAGCTTAAGAGCTAAAGAGATTGGACTCTCCCTATTTAAACAGATACTATGAGAGCGATTGTTTTGTTATTTATATCACTACTGCCAATGCTGAATGTCTTCGCTGTTCCTGCAGACGGCGTTCCAAGAAATGTCGTTCAGACTGACGGAACGATTCTCACACTGCGTCAGTGTGGTGATGAGCACTATCATTATATGATAACAAATGACGGTCTCGTAGTTCAAGAGAACGTCAAAGGAGGATATTACTATGCTATCTTCCATGCAGGTCGGCTTTTAACCTCGTCGGTTTTGGCGCATAATCCTGACGAGAGGAAACGCTCTGAGCAACTTTATGTAGGGAAGCGATTAGAGCAGCGTCTGGACGCAGACATACTTGACTCCCTGAAAACATATCATGGCTATGCCATGCAGAGCGCTAATGAAAGGAGATTAAAACAGACCATATCACGCAGGTCTTTAGGTGAACCGACACAATATATAGGCGAGAAAAAAGGTCTGGTCATCTTGGTTGAATTTCCGAATCTGTCAATGAAATCGCAAACAGCCAATGCAGACCATCTTCGCATGTTTAATGAAGTGGGCTATTCGGACTATAACCACGTAGGCTCGGTGCATGATTATTTCTTTGACCAAAGTTATGGAAAGTTCGACTTAACTTTTGATGTAATTGGACCTATAACAGTAAAAAACAATTATGGTTATTATGGTAGCGATGCATTAAGTGGCAGCAACGATATGAATGTAAGAGAAATGATAAAGGAGGCCTGCATCTTGGCAGATGAATTAGTTGATTTTAGAAACTATGACTGGGACAACGACGGCATAGTAGACCAAGTCTTTATCATTTACGCTGGTTATGGACAAGCAACTGGAGGACCTTCCAACACCATTTGGCCGCATGAGTCTGTTTTGTTAGAAGATTTAGCATTAGACGGTGTAAAGATACACCAATATGCATGCTCCAATGAACTTTACAAAGCTGGTGTCGGTGGGCAAGACATGCTCATGGGCATAGGAACAGCATGCCATGAGTTCAGCCATTGTTTAGGACTACCTGACTTATATGACACAGACTATAGTGGGGCGTATGGTATGGGGTATTGGAGTCTCATGAATTCCGGAAGTTACAGTGGTCCCAACGGTATAGGAGAAGTACCATGCGGATATACCGCATTTGAACGTTGGTTCACAGGTTGGCTGGATTTCAAAGAATTGAACACATCTCAGAAAGTTGAGTCTATCCCTTGTCTTGAGAAAGCACCTGTTGCATATAAATTAGTCAATGAAGCCAGCCCAAAAGAATTCTACACTATAGAAAATCGCCAAGCAGACAAATGGTATTCTTATGTTGCAAAATACAAAGGCATGCATGGATTGCTTATTGCACATATTGATTATGACGAAAATGCCTGGAAATCAAATAGGGTTAATCCGACCCTTCGACATCAAAGAATGAGTCCTATTGTTGCGGACAACAGCTATACAATTACTCCCGAAGGATTATTTGGTGACTTATTCCCAGGAATGTTAAATGTTACAGAACTAACCAATACTTCCCACATAGACTATGGAGGCAAATTATACAATAAAAACACCGATGATAGCTACAATATCAATAAAAGCATCCTAAATATTCTAGAAAATGAAGATGGTAGCATTTCCTTTGATGTCGTATTCAATGAGGAGATCCCGACACCAAATGCATTGGAGGCATCTGACGTTTCACATGATTCTTTCAAGGCCAGATGGATTTGCAACAATGACAATGCTGAAAACTATACCATAGAATTAGAAATCATTAAATCTATCAAGCCATTTATTTTCGAGACTAAACTCATCGAAAACGTAACCCAAACGGAATATCATGTTGAAAACATAGTTGCTCATTCATGTAACTATAGGGTTCGTTCAAATAGAGAGGGATTAAGTTCGGAATGGAGTAACCAAATTGTGGTAACACTAAAAAAAACGAATGGAATTGAGAACGTTACAACATCAAGGAAGGAACCATTTGTGGTATACTCACTTGATGGAATAAAGGCCAATAAAACGTTAACTGGTATCATAATAAAAGATAATAAAAAAATGATATCCAAATAATATAATCAGAACGTATTAAAACTCTAAACAAAACATTCGACAAAAATGAAGAAAAGATTATTTTTCCTATTGGGTGTTAGTATGATGATATTATCAATTATGGTAGCTAATAACAAAGGGAATTATATTCCCAACAAAGTGATTTCCAAACAGATTGGAGAATACAGGTCACAGATTGTCTTAGGAACTGATAGTATTGTAGCCTATCTTACCGTGTGGGAGACAGATTCGTTTCCTCCCAAGCTACTATCACCTTGTATGCGTTCTATTGTACAATACACCATGTGCCAGCCTGTTATGTATTCAACAGACAAAAGGGTGTATTCTGCATTTTACGCAGATGTGCGCCTTGTAATATACAAAGGCAATACTTCTTTGACCTTAGAGTTAGACTACAACATCAACAAATGGAGACTAATTGATGCTAAAGGGAAGCAAATATGTCGACATGACCTAAAGAACTCGGAGCTACTTAGTATGATGCATGAACTCTGGCCAGAAAGTAAAAACATCAATATAAAATATGAAAAATTTGCTGAGTGATATGAAAAAGGTATTTCTTACAATAATATGTATAATGTCAGTCTTTGCGGCTAATGCTCAAACTATTCATTGGATTATCTTTGCTGACACACAGGATCCTAACAACGGGAGTGAAGTTCGCAACAGTATTAGCGTGTACACATCACAGTTTATCGACAGGATGAATGATGCCATTATTGCTAAAGGCTATTTACCTCGTCAGAAGACATATTCGGGACCCAGCTTTACGGAAGCTAAATGTAAGGAAGTGATAAGGAATCTATCTTGCGGAAAGGATGATATTATTGTATTCTATTATCTTGGACATGGAGGGCGTGCTCAAATGGGAAAAGAAGAAGCCGCTTCTTATAATCAGAGATATCCTTGGCCGGACTTAGCGTTTAATAAGGCCAATACCAACGAATTCATAAATGGGCTTACACTAAACGCTATTCATAGCAGTCTTAAACAAAAAGGTGCACGTTTAACGGTAACTATAGGTATGTGCTGTAATGCTCACTCATCTCAATATAAAAAGCATGGCGTGTCAACACAGTCAAAACGCTATAAAATTGTCAGCAAAAGGTTTGCCAAGAAAGTGGGGCAGCAACTTTTCCTCAAATCAAAAGGTGACGTGTTAATTGCATCTGCACAGCCTGGACAATTCTCATATGGTGGTAGCTATGGTGGTCAGGAAGTAGACTGCTTTACAGCTGCTCTTTGTGAAATAACAGATGGGTATGCAAATAGTGACAGTGGTGAAAACGTGACATGGAATAGATTCCTTAACGAAGTGTCTTCCAAGTGTACTTCATTAGCAAAAATTGAGGGACAAAAATTTGGGGAGAATTGGGTTCAAAGCCCCAAGAAATTAGTTAACGTAAACAGGAAATAGTAATTAACAAAGTTATTATAGGCTATGAGAAGAATTCTAACAGCTATATTCATATTGATTTCGATATCAACAACAGCACAAACGTTGCACACCATCATGATGTGCAACCAAAGCGACAGGACTTTGGCTCGTGGAAATGAGGGTGAGGTGAAGGAAATGCTGGACCTAATATCGACATTGGCTTCAAAACTTGGATATAAGAATAATATGGCTGTTCATAGCGGTCAAGAATTCACCTATACCATCTTGAATAGGGAAATTAACAGCCTTCAAGTGTCTGATGATGATATTGTGATATTCTATTATGCTTCACATGGAGTTAACTGGAGCGATAGTGAGTGGCCTCACATGGCTTTTAGCGACCGACAGTATGGAGAATTATCCATCTACAATCTTTTGAGACAAAAGTTTTCTCAAGCAAAATTAATACTATGTATTGCGGCTTGTTGTAATATGGATGCTGATGGTCAAGCAAGGCAAAAGCGCTCTTATGGTAATATAGACCCGAAACTTGTAAAAGAACTGTTTACTGGATTTGAAGGGCATCGTTCTTACATTGCCTCTTCGTCCATTCGCGGACAATATTCATGGGTATGGACTGGTGGCACTCGCCCTGGACACATGTTTGGTATAGCCCTGCGTGATGCTATCGTGTCTGCGTGTAAAGGTGAACTGCGACCTGAGTGGGATTATGTGTTTGAAGCCGCAAAGTCTAAAACTCTCTTGTATTCGGAACAGAAACAGATGCCACAATATGAGAAGAACCGTTGGTAAATATTTTTTATTATAAACTCATTATAAGTATGAAAAGAACTCTTTTAATCGGAACACTTATGTTTCTTACGACAGCAGTGACTGTCTTTGCGAGCTGTTTGGAAAACAGCAAGAGCGTAGTGCCGGAGAATTATCTTAAGGTAATGAAATCGGCAGACTCTGTTAGTTTTGTAATGATTGACCCTTGGGTTGAAGATGCAAAAGACTGGATGGACGGGTATGGAGAAGTGCTTAGCCGGGTTACGATTAAGGATAAAGGAATTATCCAGTCAGCCTACAATCTGTTCTCAGACCCGAAATCTTTTGAAATTCACGATGTCGTGAAAAACTGTGCCCACATGCCAGACGTTGTTGTCATCTTCCACTCAAAAAAAGGTGATGTCAAGGTGAGCTATTCTTTCTACTGTGATGTTTGCCGTTTTGCTCAAGGAGAAAAATA
>AUXO011307070.1_pt1 | contig 12112 bp, 8 predicted proteins | sample 768731 | NCBI WGS metagenome assembly AUXO01 (sample SAMN02715735, study PRJNA202380) | gut metagenome | biome: sheep rumen | host: Ovis aries | place: New Zealand: Palmerston North | reverse complement strand
CAGACAGCTGAACAAGAAGAGAATCCTGAATATGAGAAAGGACCAGAAGGGTCAGAGATCTCTGATGGTCATCACTTCCAGCCACCTGGTCGACCAGGTGATCAAGGATCTGACAGAACATTCTTTCCACGACTATTTTATTTCCGGCATTATCCTGATGGATCAGGCTTCCTCCGACAGGAAGGAGATCAACGGAATCCCGACCCTGGGGAGGGGAGAGAATATTCTCTTCTATATCAGCCGGAACTGGGTGGATGAGGTCTTCCTCTACCAGCCGGACAATCTTCCCTATCCGATCGAATTGGTCGACTCCCTGCTGAATATGGGAATCACTGTTCATTACTGTATCTCTGCCCTCAATGAGAGCAGGTGGGGCACACAGGAAGTCGAAAAGATCGGCAATTACAAAGTGCTGACCAACAGCCTTCGCATTGTGTCGATCCGCGAGCTGGCCCTGAAGAGGCTCATTGATATTGCCGGCGGAATCGTCGGCTGCCTGCTGACCGCGGTCATTTTTATCTTTATCGCGCCGATCATCTACATCCAGTCCCCCGGGCCGATCTTCTTTACCCAGAAGAGAATCGGTAAGAACGGCAAGGTGTTCAGGATGTACAAGTTCCGCAGCATGTATATGGATGCGGAGGAGCGCAAAAAGGCCCTTATGAAACAGAATAAGGTCCAGGACGGCATGATGTTCAAGATGGACGATGACCCCCGTATCATCGGAAGCGAAAAGAAGGATAAGAACGGAAAGCCCAAAGGAATCGGAAACTTCATCCGCAGGACATCTCTCGATGAGTTCCCCCAGTTCTGGAATGTTCTCAAGGGCGAGATGAGTCTGGTGGGCACCAGGCCCCCGACCCTGGACGAGTGGGAAAAATACGACCTTCACCACCGTGTCCGCATGAGCATTAAGCCCGGAATCACCGGCCTGTGGCAGATCAGCGGCCGGAGCGACATCACTGATTTTGAGGAAGTGGTCAGGCTTGACCGCGAGTATATCGAGACCTGGAGCGTGGAGCTTGACTTCCAGATCCTTCTCAAGACCGTGTCGGTCGTGCTCAAGCACGAGGGCGCGGAATAATGCATAGCCAATGTATTTTTACAGAACCTGTGTTATAATGTGACAGAAAACAGTGGATGCAGTACTCTGGCTCAGGGCACTGTATTCACTTTTTCGAGACTTCATGAATATGGCTATCGGCACTGGTGCCACTGAACCATATGAACAGGAAGCCGGCTGCGGGGGACGAACGGAACCGCGCGGGACCGCCGCCTGGATGCCGTCAGGCAGCGGCCGTTATTTCCGGTCCTGTTCATAAAAAATCCCCACCAAGGAGGTAAGGATGAGCGGTGTAAGACGCGTTTACGTCGAGAAGAAAGAGCCTTTTGCCGTTGCGGCAAGGCAGCTGAAGGATGACATAGAGGGATTTCTAGGAATTTCGGCAATCAGAGATGTCAGGATCCTGATCAGGTATGACGTCGAAAATATTTCCGATGAAACTTTTGAGAGGGGCTGCAGGACGGTATTTTCAGAGCCGCCTGTGGATGTCCTGTACAGGGAGACGATTGAGATCCCTGCCGGGACAAAGGTTTTTTCCGTGGAAGCCCTGCCCGGTCAGTTTGACCAGAGGGCGGACAGCGCGGAGCAGTGTCTGCAGTTTCTGAAAGAGGATGAGAAGCCCGTTGTCCGCACGGCCGTGACGTATCTGCTGTCCGGCGACCTGTCCGACGAAGATGTGGACAGGATCAAGGCCTACTGCATCAACCCTGTCGATTCAAGGGAGACAGGCATCGAGAAGCCGGAGACTCTGCGCACAGAGTATCCCGAGCCCGACGACGTGAAGGTTTTTGACGGCTTTATTTCTATGGACAAGACTGCCCTGAGGGAACTCTATGATTCCCTGGGCCTTGCTATGACATTCGCGGATTTCCTCTTTATCCAGGAGTATTTCTCCGGAACAGAGCACCGCGACCCGACAGTGACCGAGATCCGTGTCCTGGACACCTACTGGTCCGACCACTGCCGCCACACGACTTTTTCCACAGAACTCAAAAATGTCGAGTTTGAGGAGGGCTACTACCGCACGCCCATCGAGACGACCTGGCAGAGCTATACAGATACCCGCGGCGAGCTGTATGCGGGCCGCACGGACAAGCCCGTGTGCCTGATGGATCTGGCCATCATGGGAATGAAGAAGCTCAAGGCTGACGGCAAGCTGACCGATATGGAAGAGTCGGATGAAAACAATGCCTGCTCCATTGTCGTCCCGATCGAGGTCGACTACGGAGAGGGCCCTGTGACAGAAGAGTGGCTGGTCTTTTTCAAAAACGAGACCCACAACCACCCGACCGAGATTGAGCCTTTCGGCGGAGCGGCGACCTGCCTGGGCGGCGCGATCCGTGACCCCCTGTCCGGACGCGGCTATGTCTATCAGGCCATGCGCGTGACCGGCGCCGCGGATCCCACCGTTCCCGTCGCGGATACGATCAAGGGCAAGCTGCCCCAGAAGAAGCTGGTCATCGGCGCTGCGGACGGCTATTCCAGCTACGGCAACCAGATCGGTCTGGCCACCGGTCAGGTATCCGAGATCTATCACCCCGGCTATCTGGCCAAGCGCATGGAGATCGGCGCGGTCATGGGCGCGGCTGCCCGCGAAAATGTACAGCGTCTCAACTCCGACCCCGGCGATGTGATCATCCTGCTGGGAGGCCGGACAGGAAGAGACGGCATCGGCGGCGCCACCGGTTCCTCAAAGGCCCACACCCAGGAATCCCTGACCACCTGCGGCGCGGAAGTACAGAAGGGCAATGCCCCCACCGAGCGCAAACTCCAGCGCCTCTTCCGCCGTCCCGAGGTTTCCAGCCTGATCAAGAAGTGCAATGACTTCGGCGCGGGCGGTGTCTCCGTAGCGATCGGCGAACTGGCCGACGGCCTGGAGGTCAACCTTGACCTTGTCCCGAAAAAATATGAAGGTCTTGACGGAACGGAGCTCGCTATTTCCGAGTCTCAGGAGCGCATGGCTGTCGTCGTGGCGCCTGAAGATCAGGATGAGTTCCTCAAATATGCCGCCGAGGAGAACCTGGAGGCGACTCCTTTGGCTCATGTTACACAGGAACCCCGCCTTGTCCTGAAATGGAGAGGAAAAGCGATCGTGGATATCGCCCGCTCCTTCCTTGACACCAACGGTGCCCACCAGGAGACAAATGTCGAGATCCTCATGCCTTCCGAGCAGGACAACTACTTTAAGAAGATTGCTTCGGAAGGTGTCGCCGGAGAACTGAAGGCGGAGAAACCCTCTTTTGAGAAAGCTGTGAAAGCTTCCCTGTCCGACCTCAACGTCTGCTCCCAGAAGGGCCTGGTCGAGATGTTCGACGCCAGCATCGGCGCCGCGACGGTCACCATGCCTTACGGCGGCCGCTATCAGCTGACTCCCACACAGGCTATGACAGCCCGTCTTCCCGTCCTGGGCGGCACAACTGATACTGTCTCCATGATGAGCTATGGCTTCGATCCCTATCTCTCTTCATGGAGTCCTTACCACGGCGCGATTTACGCGGTCACTCAGTCCATGTCCAAGATCGTGGCAGAGGGCGGCGATTACAGAAACCTCCACTTCACTTTCCAGGAGTATTTCGGGCGCATGTCCCAGGAACCCTCCAGGTGGAGCCAGCCCCTGTCCGCCCTGCTCGGCGCCTATGACGCCCAGATCGGTTTCGGTCTTGCCAGTATCGGCGGCAAGGATTCCATGTCCGGCACCTTCCGCGAGGAAGGGATCGACATCGATGTCCCTCCCACACTGGTCTCCTTCGCGGTCGATGTCGCTAAGGCGCAGGACATCGTGACACCCGAACTCAAGCGAACAGGCGATGTTCTCGTCCAGTTCCGCATCGAGAAGGATGAGTTCGATATTCCTGTATACGACGACGTCATGCATATGTACGACGTGATCACTTCCCTCATGAGGGAGGGAAAGATTCAGGCGGCTTATGCCCTTGACAGCAACGGCATTCTGCCCGCAGCCGCCAAGATGGCCTTCGGCAATGGCTACGGCGTGGCATTTGTCGAAAAACTGCGCATGAAGGATCTGTTCTGCAATGCCATGGGCGATGTGCTAGCCGAGATGTCTCCGGATGATCTGGCTGCCCTTGCCGATGTTGAAGGCTTTGACTGGCGCGTCGTCGGAACAGTGACACGCAGAGAAAACGCGGTCTTCACCTATCACAGCGAGAGTATTCCGGTCGCCGATATGATCGCGGCCTGGAAGAAGCCGCTCGAGAAGGTCTTCCCCACCAGAGCCGAAAAAGATACGACACCGGTCGAAGCGCCCGTATACGAGGGCGGAAGAGTGGCAGTCTGCACACACAAGATTGCCCAGCCCACTGTTTTCATTCCGGTCTTCCCCGGAACAAACTGCGAATATGATACTGCCGCGGCCTTCAGGGCAGCGGGTGCCAGGACCATTACCCGCGTCTTTACCAATCTCAGCCCTGAGAATATCCGCGATTCCGCCAAGGCCTTTGCGGATGCCATTTCCCGGGCCCAGATCATCATGTTTCCTGGCGGATTCTCCGCGGGCGACGAACCGGACGGCAGCGCCAAGTTCTTTGCGACCGCTTTCCGCAACGCCGTGATCGAGGAGGCTGTCACCGACCTTCTGGACAACAGAGACGGTCTTGCCCTTGGAATCTGCAACGGATTCCAGGCCCTGATCAAGCTGGGCCTTGTTCCTCACGGAAAGATCGTCGGCCAGGACGAGCAGTCCCCGACTCTGACCTACAATACCATCGGCCGCCATATCTCCAAGATGGCATACACCAAGGTGACATCCAACAAGAGTCCCTGGCTGGCACTGGCGCAGCCCGGCGGCGTCTATGTCAATCCCGCTTCCCACGGCGAGGGACGTTTCGTTGCTCCCGCAGAGTGGATCAAAAAGCTGGAGGAGAACGGTCAGGTCGCGACCCGTTACTGCGATCCCGACGGAAATGTCTCCATGGACGAAGAATGGAATATCAACGGTTCCTATGCAGCTATCGAAGGCATTACATCCCCCGACGGCCGCGTCTTCGGCAAGATGGTTCACTGCGAGCGCAGCGGCCGCTTCATCAATCTCAACATCGAGGGCGACCAGAACATGCGCCTGTTTGAGGCCGGCGTCAGGTACTTCAGCTGAGTATTATTGAAAAAAATATGCGGAAGACGAAGGCGCAATCAGGTGAGCCTGCAGTTTCGCCTGAGGTCTGCAGCCAAAACGGTTCCGCCATAGAATGACTGAACATAAAGGATTTAAACCGTGGGATCAAAAGACAGATCCCCGGTTTAAATCCTTTTCACATGAGGAAAGCGCGGCCCTGTGTTTCATCCTGCGTCACCCCTTGTGCGTCACCCCTTGTGCGGCTCCCATGCCGCAGCAATGCTCCTTCCATGCGGCTTCCATGCCGCAGCAATGCTCCTTCCATGCGGCTCCCATGCCGCTTAATGCCGCAGAAATGCTGCTTCTGTGCTGTTCCTGTGCCTCACGTTCCTATGCCTCTGCAGCGGTGTCATTTGGAAGGAGAGACGAACTGTGCTATAATTCTGGGATGAGCGCGCAAAAAGGGAAAGCATTTTCACGGCGGAGGCCGGTTCTATTTTGGAAAATAAGATAAACTACAGCAGACAGACACAAAAGATTATAGAAAGCCTGCAGGAGAACAGAGACAGAGGAGAGCTGCCGTGCCTTCTTCTCCACAGCTGCTGTGCCCCATGTTCAAGCCACTGTATGGAGTACCTTCGCGAGTACTTTGACCTGACTGTCTTTTACTACAATCCCAATATCACGATTGCGGGGGAGTACGAAAAACGTCTGGCGGAGGAAAAGAGGCTGATTGAGGCATACAATCTACAGGTGGAGGAACAGAGCTTTGCGGACATGCACTCCACACCTGCTGCCGGGAAGATCGGAATCCTGGAGGCTCCATATGACCCGCAGAAATGGTTTGAGCGCGTGCGCGGACTTGAAAGCTGTCCGGAGGGAGGAGACAGATGTACTGTCTGCTTTGAGATGCGGCTCAGGAAGACCGCGGAGGCGGCTGCAGCGGGAGGATTTGATTATTTCACCACGACCCTCACGATCAGTCCCCTCAAAGATGCTCAAAGGCTCAACAGGATCGGCATGCAGGCCGGTCAGGAGTACGGTGTGACATGGCTTCCGTCCGATTTCAAGAAGAGGGACGGTTATAAGCGCTCCATCGAGCTCTCCCGTCAGTTCGGGCTCTACCGACAGGATTACTGCGGCTGCATTTTCTCAAAAGCTCAGCGTGACAGAGAGCGTGCAGCGGAGCTTGAGGAATGATATTCTTGACAAAGCGCCGGTATTTTGACATTATTTACGAATTGGCGGACAGATGGGGGCTTGTAGAACCATTTTCACCAGCCCGGTTCACTGCCGCGGAAATATATAAAGGAACGGAAAAATAAAGGAATAAGAAATACCCTATATTAAGGAATAAGAAATACCTTATATAAATCTTATATTTGTTTAATATTTTTGATGCCAAAAAGATAGATAATAGACAATAGAGAAATCTCCGGATGAACAGAGCAGGAGCCCGTCCCGCAGGGAGGGGGATCTGTCCCACGGTCCGGAGAACAGCAGAAAGGGGATTGATTTGGAGCAGTTTCTCAACCTGATTTCAAAAGAGATGGAATCCGCCTTCGAGGCGGCCGGATATGACAGCGCGCTCGGCAGAGTGACGGTCTCGAACCGTCCCGACCTGTGCGAATACCAGTGCAACGGAGCCATGGCAGGCGCAAAACGCTACCGCAGGGCGCCCTTTATGATCGCGGATGATGTCGCGAAAGCCCTTACCGAAAAAAATGACGGAGCCGGTTCCAATGTCTTCTCAAAAGTTGAAGTCGTGAAGCCCGGGTTCCTGAACCTGGATGTAAAGGAGAGCTTCCTTCAGTCCTATCTGCGGGAAATGTCCGCGGATGAACGTCTGGGCATGCCGCTTCCGGAGAAACCTGAAAAGATCATCATCGATTACGGCGGACCCAATGTTGCCAAGCCCCTTCACGTCGGCCACCTGCGCAGCGCGGTCATCGGCGAGTCTGTCAAGAGGATCGCCCGCTTCCACGGAGAAGATGTCATCGGCGATATTCATCTGGGAGACTGGGGACTCCAGATGGGTCTGGTCATCACTGAACTCAAAAAGAGAATGCCCGACCTGCCTTATTTTGATCCGGATTTCCCGGGCGACTATCCCCGGGAGGCTCCCTTCACTGTCTCCGAACTCGAGGAGATCTATCCTTTTGCCAGCGCCAAATCCAAGAAGGATCCCGAATACTATGCCGAGGCCATGGACAATACCCGCCGCCTGCAGGAAGGCGAGCGCGGGCTCTATGCCCTCTGGCAGAAGATCGTCGGCGTCTCTGTCGCCGATATGAAACGCAACTATGAGAACCTGGATGTTTCCTTTGACCTCTGGAACGGAGAAGCCAGTGTGCATCCGGTCATTCCCGGCATGGTCAGGGATATGAAGGAGAGCGGCTGCGCTCATGAGAGCCAGGGAGCCCTTGTCATCGATGTTTCCGAAGAGACCGATTCCAAGGAGATCCCTCCCTGTATCGTCCTCAAATCCGACGGCGCCTCCCTCTACACGACGACCGATCTCGCCACCATCAAGGAGCGCGTGGAAAAATATGATCCCGACAGGATCATTTATATCACCGACAAGAGACAGGAGCTTCACTTCACACAGGTTTTCCGCGCCGCGCGCAAGGCAGGTCTGATAGGACCTGAGACGGAACTGGTCCACATCGGATTCGGGACCATGAACGGCAAGGACGGCAAACCCTTTAAAACCCGTGAAGGCGGTGTCATGAGGCTGGAGACCCTGATCGCGGACATCGATGCCGAGATGCTCTCCAAGATCAGCACCAACCCGGACATTCCCGCGGAAGAAGCACAGGAGACCTCCCGCCGGGTTGCCCTTGCGGCCCTCAAGTACGGTGACCTGTCCAACCAGGCCTCCAAGGACTATATTTTTGATATAGAGAAATTCACCTCCTTTGAGGGAGATACCGGCCCCTACATCCTCTACACCATCGTCCGCATGCGCTCCATTTTGCAGCGCTATCTGGCGGAGGAAGGCGCGACGGCTCCCGCTGAACTTGCGCCGGGAGTTCCCGCGAGCGACGTCGAGAAGAAGCTTATGATGGACCTGGCCGGCTTCAACGCCATGATGGAAGGCGCCTATGCCGACCTTGCTCCCCACAGAGTCTGCGCTTATATTTACCAGGTGTCCAACGACTTCAACAGCTTCTATCATTCGACCAGGATTCTCACCGAAAAGGACAGAGAGCAGAAGGAATCCTGGATCGCCCTGCTCTGCCTGACAGAGCGCGTTCTGTCCCGCTGTATCGATGTCCTGGGATTCTCAGCGCCTGAGCGCATGTGACCTGGCGGCTGGTGGCCCTGACCGGGCTCAAGGACTTTTGCCGCTGACCGGGGACCGGTTTGGGTTACCGGCGCGGGTGTGAAGGTAACACCGTGGCAGGCTTCGGCATGCCGGCAAAAGAATTTATTTTACAATCGTAACCAAACATGTTATCTTACATAATAGTTATCTGTTAACGCAATTTCGAAGCAGTCAGCGAAATATGCCATATCTGCGCATAATTTCGATTCATGCTAAGAGGTAATTCGAATGGACAAAGGAAAAATCACGGTCTTTTCCGGCAATGGAAAAGGAAAAACGGCCGCTGCGCTGGGTATTGCGCTTGATGCTGCAGCCGACGGGAAAACAGTTGTCGTCATTCAGTTCCTTAAGGGAAAAGGCTTGGCTGAAGCGGAGTTTTGCAAGCGCATGGAACCTGAGATCAAAATCTTCAGGTTCGAAAAATCTGATGTCGACTTTGAAGACAGGACGTCTCATCAACAGGCGGATGATGTCGAGAGTATCAGAAACAGCCTGGGATTTGCCAGAAAAGTGCTGGTCACCGGAGAGTGTGACATTCTGATCATGGATGAGGTTCTGGGCCTGATCGACAATGGGATCATCTCGGTCAGTGAGCTTCGCGACCTGGTCGATCACAGGGGAGACACGGAGGTTATTTTTACCGGAAGAGTGATGGACGACGAACTATGTGTTTTTGTAGATGAGATCTCCCAGATCTCGACAGTGCAGTTCAAAAAATTTGATGCCTGAACAAGTTCTGCATCTGCAGCCGTTTTGTTTTCCTCGCAGCTTTCTGCCATACGCGCGCATTAGCGCTTATATGAGCGTATTGGCCCCGGAGTTTCGGACCCGGGCATTACAATATTACAACAATAGATTCTGGTGATCACCGCGGTGCGCCTCAAAGAACCATATCAGGAGGGAAAAATGTCTATTTTTAAAAATTCTGCAGTAGCAATTGTGACTCCTTTTAAAGAGGAAGACCTGTCTGTCAACTATGACGCCTTTGCGGATCTGATTGATTTTCAGATTGACAATGGAACCGACGCTATTGTCGTCTGCGGTTCTACGGGTGAAGCCGCGACAATGACAGAGCAGGAGCACCTTGATGTCTGCAAGTTCTGCATCGATTACACAAAGAAGAGGGTTCCGGTCATTGCCGGCAGCGGTTCCAACTGCACACAGACTGCCATCAATCTCTCTAAGGAGATCGCCGGTTACGGTGCCGACGGACTGCTGGTTATTCATCCCTATTACAACAAGGCGACTCAGAAGGGACTTGTGAAGCATTTTACCGCTATCGCAGAAGCTGCTGACGGCTGTCCCATCGTTCTCTACAATGTGCCCAGCCGCACCGGCGGAAACATTAATCCGGAGACAGTGGCCCAGCTGGTGAAAGACGTTCCCAACATCGTCGGTATCAAAGAGGCAAGCGGGAACATCAGCCAGATCGTCAAGCTGATGACCCTCACCGATGGTAATATCGAACTCTACTCCGGCAATGACGACCAGGTCGTCCCGCTTATGTCCATGGGTGGTATCGGTGTCATTTCGGTCGTCGCCAATATTGCTCCCAAGGCTGTCCACGACATGTGCGACAGATTCCTCAAGGGTGACGTGGCCGGCGCCGCAAGGCTCCAGAAAGACACACTCGCTCTGTGTGAGAATCTGTTTTCAGAGGTCAACCCGATCCCGGTTAAAAAGGCCTGCAATCTGATGGGCATGAATGTCGGACCGCTCCGCATGCCCCTCACAGAGATGGAAGAGGCTAACGCAAAGAAGCTCGAAGATGCAATGCGCGCATTCGGACTGCTCTGAGAAGTGTGACACGGGGCAGGCACTTTTGTCACATTTTTGTGATGGAGCGCCTGCTCCTTTTTGTATTTCAGGGAAATACGGATCTGCGATGCCCACAAAACACATAACACATTACACAGAGTTTCTGATGCTCAAAAAACACAGAACACAGCGTTTCTGATTATCAAAGCTACAGGACACAGGATCGGCCGGTCAGACAATATCGTCCAAGACAAGTATCCGAAAGATCCGTGTCACAGATGAGGAGGAAAAAATGGTTAAAATATTACTGCATGGCGCCTGCGGACGTATGGGACGCATGATCACGGACATCGTCTCCAGAGACCCCGAAACTATGATCATCGCCGGAATCGATGCCTACGGGAGCACTTATTCGGATTTCCCTGTATACACTTCTCTGGATCAGTGCCGGGAAGAGGCGGATGTCGTGATCGACTTTTCCAACTCCCAGGCTATGCCCGCCCTGTTCGCGTTCTGCGAGAGCAAAAATATTCCCGCTGTTGTCTGTACGACCGGTCTCTCCGAAGAACAGACTGAGCTCATGAAGCGGACCTCGGAAAAAGTTGCGATCCTCAAGAGCGCCAACATGTCTGTCGGCATCAACCTCCTGCTGAAGATGCTTGCCGAGGCTGCCCCCATACTGGCGGACGCAGGATTTGATATTGAAATCGTTGAGAAACACCACAACCAGAAGGTGGATTCTCCCAGCGGCACCGCCCTTGCCCTGGCGGACAGCATCAATGAAGCGCTCGATGGAAAAGAAGAGTATGTCTTTGACCGCAGCACCAGGCGTATGAAGCGCCCCGTCAATGAAATCGGTATCTCGGCCGTCAGAGGCGGCACGATCGTCGGCGACCACGATGTGATCTTCGCGGGAGAAGACGAGGTCATTACCTTCTCCCACAGAGCCTACAGCCGCGCCGTCTTCGGAAAGGGCGCTGTAGAGGCGGCCAAGTTCCTGGCGGGCAAACCCGCGGGCTTTTACAGTATGCACGACGTTCTGGCATAAAAAGGACTGAGAGGAAATAATGAAACTTCGTCCATGTATAGACATTCACGGGGGGCGGGTCAAACAGATTGTAGGAGGATCCATCGGATCGGACCGGCCTGTTCAGGAAAATTTCGTCTCTGAGCAGGATGCCGCCTATTATGCCTCTCTCTACAGGGAAGCCGGTCTCCGGGGAGGACATATCATCCTGCTGGACAGCGCGGCCTCTGATCCGGAGGCATACGCCGCAGACCGCATGCAGGCCCTTTCCGCCCTTGCGGCATTCCCGGGCGGCATGCAGATCGGCGGAGGGATCAACCCCGATAACGCCGGCGCTTATCTGGACGCCGGGGCTTCCCATGTGATCGTCACCTCCTATGTGTTCAGGAAGGGAACCCTCGATGAACAGAGACTTGATGAGATGAAGAGCTCCGTGGGAAAGGAGCGGCTTGTTCTGGACCTCAGCTGCAGAAAAAGAGAGGACGGTGCCTTTGCAGTCGTCACCGACCGCTGGCAGCGGTTCACCGGGTGGACCATCACTCAGGAGAACCTGCGCGCCCTGAGCTCCCACTGTGATGAATTCCTGATTCATGCAGCGGATGTTGAGGGAAAAAAGGGCGGGATCCAGAGTGAACTGGTGGAGATACTCGGCGCCTTCAGCCGGGAGAGCGGTTTCCCGGTCACCTATGCGGGAGGAGTTCACGGCTTCAGTGATCTTACCAGGATCGCTGAGCTGTCCGGGGGCAGGCTGGACGTCACGGTAGGAAGTGCCCTCAGCATCTTCGGAGGAACTCTGGACCTGTATGAACTCGCGGCAGCAGCCGCCGCGGCAGGGGAACCATGGCTGCAGGAATAAATAATAGT
>AUXO011078873.1_pt1 | contig 12112 bp, 7 predicted proteins | sample 768731 | NCBI WGS metagenome assembly AUXO01 (sample SAMN02715735, study PRJNA202380) | gut metagenome | biome: sheep rumen | host: Ovis aries | place: New Zealand: Palmerston North | reverse complement strand
CTCACTCTTGTGCTGGCATTTTTCTATACACTGGACAAAGATATTCCTGAGATAAATGCAGATCTTGAAGCAAGAAAGAATAAGTAAATTGGGGGTTAGAGGAGGATAAAGTATGATCAAACCTGACAAGGCTTACACCATCAAAAAAATGTTGGAAAAATGCTGTGAAAAATATGCCGAAAGAACAGCTTATGAAGCTGATTTTGGCAGGTTTTCAATGACTTTTGGACAGCTGTGGGATACGACAAAACGCCTTGTGGGATATATGTATGATCATGGCTTTTATAAGAAAAACGTTGCACTGATAGGAAAAAACAGTACCGAATATACCAGGATCCTTTTCGCAGCTCTGACTTCTAATATTTCCCTTGTACCGATCGATCCTTCTTTGCCATTAAAAGAGATGGCAGAGAGGATCTCTTTTGCTGATGCAGAGTTCATTATATGCGATGACAGGAATATCGCTGATTCTCTGAAGAAAGAGTGCCCTCAAAGTACCGCCTACGATATGAAGGAGCTCATGGAAGCGGCAGAAAACTCAGAAAGCTTTGATCTGGAGAATGAGGTTATTGAAGATGACCATGTGAGCCTTATGATCTTCAGTTCCGGAACAGGTGGCAGGATGAAGCTTGTCATGCTGACTCAGATAGGTCTTTTCACAGAGTGGTATGTGGTCAAGGATTACGATGAAGTAATGGATCGGGGATTTATCGTTGCACCTTTGTTCCATATTCTTGGCATTAGCGATGCCATCGGAAACTGGTACATGGGAAAGTCGATGTATATAAGCCAGGGATTTGCCTTCCAGCTAAAAGAGCTTAAATATGCAAGACCTAAATGTATCAGAATGGTACCGGCTACAGCCCAGTGGCTTTATCAGCTGATAAAAGACAAACCCAAAGAGGAAGGAAGAGCTCTTTTGGGAGGAAACTTAAGAAACATCAGAACAAGCGGAGCGGCCTTGGAAGTTCGGCTTGTTGATGAATTCGCAAAATATGACATAAGCGTAGTCAGCGATTATGGAATGACTGAAGTAGGAGGCCCGGTTTCTGTTGCTGTTCCGAAAGGTGATACTCTTCTGATACAAAAGGGCACTGTGGGAAAGTGTATTGATGGATTGGATGTAGTCATTGAGAAGATCGAAGGCTGTGATTATGGCGAGATACTCCTGGGGGGAAATGCAGTATTTAAGGGGTATTATAAGGATCCGGAAGCTACCGGCGAATGTCTGATAAATGGTTTCTATCACACAGGTGATCTGGGGATGATTGACGATGAAGGATTTCTTCACATTGTAGGAAGAAGTAAGAATGTCATCATATTGTCCAATGGAGAGAACATAATCCCTGAGCAGATGGAAAAAGAGCTTTATACATGCACCTACATAAGAGAATGCCTTGTATATGCTGATAATGATGTGCTTTCTGTAAAGATAGTTCCATCTGAAAATAATGACGAAACAAAAGAGAATATAAGCAGTTTTATAAAGAACTTCAACAGGAATAATCCGGTGCATAAACAGATTGGAAAATTCCTCTTTGTTGATGAACTGACAAGAACCAGTACAGGAAAGATGAAGAGATGATTAAAACAATTCAGCAGGAAGTGTTAAACAGCAAAGGTTTTGAGATTATTACTGCTTTTAAAACATGTAGTGCAAAGGAACTGAAAGAAAAAAGCTATCTGGTGGCTGCGTATCTGTTGGATTCAGGTCTCGGACCTGGGAAAAGAGTGGTCCTTCAGATGTCAAGGGATATTGGATTTATGGCTGCCCTTTCAGGAACATTTATGTCCGGGGCAACAGTTGTTATCCTGCCTATAGACATGCCTAAGAACAGATATGAATACATTTTAGATGATCTTAAGCCCACTCTTGTTATCACTGATGATAAGTATAAAGAAATTATTGGGGCGAAGATTTCTTTTGACATTTCCAAAGTAAAAATGTCAGATCCTGAAAATGAAGCATTTATTCTATATACTTCCGGTTCTACAGGTGTGCCCAAAGGAGTTATCCATACACAGGAATCCATATTGAAAGTTGCCGGAGATCTGAAATATGAGTGTGCTCCTATGGTGGCAGAGGTAGAGAAGGTAGTTGCGCTTACCGATTTTACTTTTATTTCTTTTATGATCTTTGAATATGGCTATTGCATGCTGAGAAATAAAGCCATGAGGCTTATGTCAGAGGATGAGATGAATTCTGTGAAGGCTCTTTCAAAAGCTCTTGAGGCAGACGAAAAGATTTCTATTTTCATGACTCCTTCCAGATACAGAGCTATGGCGGAAGCTGATGAAGTAAGAAAGAGCATTGATAAATGCGGGGTTCTTATTTTTGCAGGAGAAAAGCTTCCAAAAGAGCTGGAAGATGAGGTAAAGAAGGAGTATTCTGATGGGATTTCAATACTTGATGTTTACGGTTCCACTGAGTGCGGTCTTGTATTTATCAGAGATATAAGAAATGGCAAGTGCACGGTGTGTGCTCCCTTTAAGATTATTAAAGATGAAAAAGTAACCGATGGAGAGGGAGAACTATGTGTACAGGATGAAAGAATATTCAAAAAATATTCCGGCCCGAGTGTAAAAAAGGAAGTTGTTGCAGACGGTGTCAGCTATTTCCCTACAGGAGATATTGCCGTTGTAGATAAGGACGGTACTATCTCAATTCTCGGAAGAAATGACAGAATGATTAAATACAACGGCCTTAGGATAGAGCTGGATGAGATCAGCGAGGTGCTTAAAGGATGCGAAAAAGTTACCGGTGCAGCTGTGGTTTACTCCAAAGCCTTTAATCGTATCGCGGCATTTTACACTGCAGAAGAGGAACTTGAGGTAAAAGACCTCCGCCAGGAGATGTCCCATGTAATTCCGTTTTATATGCTGCCTCATTCCTTTATGTACCTTGAGGAAATCCCCTTAAATGAACACGACAAGGTGGATTACACAAAGCTAACAGAGTTGTTTGATGATACTTTTGCTACAGCTTTCAAGCCCCAGAGCGAGGCGGATGCGGAGGTTGCCGAAAGTCTTACAGATAACGAGAGGGTTCTTTCTGAGATACTTGGCAAGCTTTTAGGCACATCTGTTTCCATGAATGCAAGCTGCATGGAGCTTGGCATAGATTCATTGATGGGTCTTACCCTTATCGGAGAGCTTAATGATAGGAATCTTTCGGTTAGTTTAAAAGACATTATCCTGTCCGAAACGCTTCATGATCTGGCGCTTCGAATAAACAGCAAAGAAGAAACAAGGGCTGCATCCGCGAAAGCTTCTTATGAAAGCATTCCTGTGACCGACGGATACCTTACGTTCCTGATAGGAGCAGAGAAGTCAGGAAATGATTTTATGGCTATGTGGATAAAGCAGAGCTTCATCGGGGCAGTAGCTTATTCAAAGGAGAGCTTTGAGGAGAGGATAGCTCTTTTAACAAAAAGACATCCGGTCCTTACCAGTCAGTTTGTTGAAGCATGGCCAGGACAGTATATTCAGGAGTTTGGAAAAGCTTACCCCCATGTGAGCTTCTTCGATATTACAGGAGCTTCAGAAGAGGAGATAAAAGAGCGCATTGCAGAATATGAAAATGTGACGCTTAAGGAGCTTGATGAAAAGGAAGGCAAGAGAGAATCCAGCTTTGCTTGCTTTAAGCTTGATGAAAACAGATGTGCAATGCACATAAAGATATCCCATGTGATATCAGACGGAATGAGTCAGCAGGTACTAAAATGCGAGCTTTTAGAGGATACACTTCCGGATGAGGAGGATGCATATTTTGAGTATCTTAAGTGGATGAAAGATGAAGAAAACAGGAAGCAGGCCATGGAGTTTTTCAAGAACTACGTTAAGGACGCCGATTATGCCTTTACTGCTCCCACGATGGATGTGCCTTCCGGAATGCCTCCTATGCCACCTATGGATAATATACCAACGATGCCCGATATGCCACCTATGGATGATATGCCTGCGATGCCTCCTATGCCTGACTTAGAAGGAATGCCACAAATGAGCATGACGGGAAATATTATCAAGATGGTGCCCATGGGCAGAACTAAAGACTTAAAGGGGATAACGCCTTTTGTATATATTCTGTACAGGTATGCAAATGCCCTAATTGACACCTTTGAAAAAGACCGCATGGTATTTTACATCACATCTTCAGGCAGGAATATCCCTGTTACTGGAATGGACAAGGTGGTAGGAGAATTAAGCGGAAGAATGCCTGTAGTAATAAATAAGGGACAGAGTATACAGAGCTTTATGGAAGGGCTTTATGAAGCTGAGAACCATCGCTGCATAGCTCCGGAAGAGCTGTGGATGGATATCTTTGGAGAGGTGAAAGATCCTGTAAACATGCCGATACTTGTTTCAGAAGTGTTCCCTGACTACACGGGCGGAAAGCTGGTCTGCGAACTTAGTGAGAAGGAGTTTGACGCATTTGGAGTCAATGCATATTTCCTTGAGGAAGAGGGGAACATGTTCATCAGGATAAGCTATAATCCCGCCATAAAGGATGGAGCGATATATCAGGAGTTTATTACTAACCTGGAAAACGAGGCAAAATAAAGATGAAAGAATTGAAAAGAATAAGCTATATGATAATGGGGGCAATTCTAGTACTTGCAGCCGGTGGCTGCGGAGCGGCTAAAGGGAGTAGTGATGAAAGGGAAATAGTTGTTGCTCTGGCACCCGGATATTATCCCATCACCTATGCAGATGATGATGGAAATGCAGCCGGCTACGATGTGGACGTCATGAAGAAAGTGGATGAGCTGCTTCCACAGTACAACTTTGTCTTTGAAATAGCTGACAAAGAGACCATGAACGTCGGAGTTCAGACCGGAACCTATCAGATTGGTATCAACTCTCTTTTTAAGACTGACCAGAGACTGGAGATATATCTTATGCCGGAGAACTTTATGGGATATACACCGGTGGGCTTTATCCAGAGAGAAGATGACAATATTGGTGACTTTTCAACGGCTGTAGCTGAAGGAAAAAAAGTATACCCTCTTCTGGCATCCAGTGGTATAAGGCTTGTGGTTGATAAGTACAACGAGGAGCATCCGGATGCCAAGGTTGAGTATGATACCATTTCTGAGCCCAACTATGGAACTTTGTTTGCAAGCATTCAGGATGGTAACTACGACTATGCAGTTGATCTTATAACGGTGTTTAATCTCCAACCGGAGGAGAATGTCAAGGGACTTAAGGTTTCGGATCCTGTCCTTGTGGTGCCTACATACCCCATAATAAATAAGGATGAGGCTGAGCTCAATGAAGCCGTGAATGAGGCTTTGAAAAAACTCTTGGATGACGGAACACTCTCCAAGATATCTGTTGACAATTTTGGCTATGATCTTTTTACAGTGGGCAAATAAAGATGACTGAAACCTTTGATGCAGGTTTTATATTTAAAAATCTGGATAAGCTTTCGATGGGACTTGTTGTGTCCTTCAGGATCATGCTTATGGCTCTTGCCATAGGTTGGTTTGCAGGGCTTGTTGCTGCCATAGGAAAAATATATGGCTCCCATAAGCTCAAAAAAAGTCTCGATATAATAACTGACTTTATCAGGGGAATTCCTACTATTGTCATGATCTTCATAGTTTATTTTGGACTTTTGAGCCTTCGGAAAAGCCTGTTTGGCATAGGTGCTGCGGGAGCGAACAAAGAGTTCTATGCTGCCCTTGCTTTGGCAATTGAGATTTCCGCCCAGTCCAGCGAGATGTTCAAAAGTGCCTACTGGTCAATCGACCGTGGGCAGATAGATGCTGCAAAATCGCTGGGGCTTGGTGCGCCAAATACCTTTCGATATATTCTTATTCCTCAGGGTCTTAGGGTGATCCTCCCCAATATGGCTAACAGCATTCTGATGGCTCTGCAGGGAACTTCACTGGTGTTTGTACTTGGTATATTTGACCTTTTGGGAAAGGCAAGACAGATTGACACCAGTTTGTCCTTTACCAGAAGTTTTGAGCTTTATTTTGCCTGCGCCATGCTCTACTGGGTGGTGGCTACTTTGGTAGATGTACTTGCCCATAGAACAGAGAGGCTTTTCAAATGGGCAGATTCAGAGGAAGAGAGAAGAAATGCTTGATTACAGCTTTTTGTCGGCAACAGTATATTATGTCCTAGGCGCGCTTCCGATGACGATGTTTCTTACTTTTATACCCGCAGCGCTGGGATTTGTTTTCGGGATAATCCTTTGCCTTATAAGACTAAAAAAAATTCCGGTTCTGTCCGGAGTTGTATCCCTCTTTTACTCTTTTTTCAGAAGCTGTCCGCTGATAGTTCTGATCTTTTTGTCTTATTATGGGATTCCAAAGCTTTTAAATTATATGTTTTATGGGGGGATTCGAAGGATATCTGTAGTTGACATCAGCAATGTAGCAGTAGCTCTTCTTACCATGTCTTTATATTCTTCCGCGTTTATGGGAGAGATCATGAGGGGAGCTATAACAAGTGTTGACAGAGGCCAGTATGACGGGGCCTATTCCCTAGGACTTGGAGAAGGCGTTACCTTCAGATATATAATACTTCCCCAGGCACTTCGTATCGCTGTACCAAATATCTGCAATTTCTGCATCGGCCTTATGAAGGGAAGCTCTGTGGTGTTTGCTATAGGAGTAATAGACATGATGGCTGCGGCCAAACTTCAGGCAGAGACAGGATACAGATATATTGAGGCGTATCTGCTTGTGGGAATAATGTATGTGATATTAACCTTTATCATTCAGGCTCTGTTCAGAGGTTTTGAGAATAGATTGTCCAGAGGTTATTCGATGTGACAGAAAGGGACAGCCCCGTGAAGATCTCGATTGTAACTCCGGTTCACAATACTGATCTGGAGCTTTTCAGAAATACAATACGTTCCGTATCCGAAATCTCTTTTGACAAAAGAGATATTGAATGGGTAGTGGTCTTCCATAATTGTGAGGAAGGCTACATTCCTGCAGCCGTTAAGGAACTCTCCGGCTGCAGCGTAGAGGTTTCAGACCATGTTTTAAGGGATAATAATCATACTCCATCTGCTCCGAGAAATTACGGGATCAGCAAGGCTGTGGGGGAGTACATCTATTTTCTTGATTCTGATGACATTTTGGAAACGCACTTCTTGAAGAAGGCATATGAAACAGCAATAGAGCATGAAAGCCAGATTGTTATTGCAGGAGCAACAGCAAAAAGTGTTTCAAAGAACGTTATGCCCCTGCCGATGCCTCTTCTTGTGTACAGCAAAAATGGCGCCTTTGATATCGATAACGAAAAATATCTTTGCAGTGATGCCGGTAAAAAGAGCCGGAAAAACAGGGAAATCCTGGGAAGGTTAATTTACGGGGCGCCAATGTTCCTTGGGACAAAGCTGATAAAAAGAAGCCTTATAATTGAGAGCGGCTTTAGCTTTGATGTGGATCTGGAGTTTTTGGAGGATGTTCTTTTTGAGTCTGGGCTTTATGGTGCAGCGGGCAGGATAACTGTGCTTACGGATGAGACTGCCTATACCTATATTCAGAATGAAGGCTCTACCTTCCAGAGCATAGTCTCCAGTGAGAAGGCATCATCCGAAATGCTGATGGAGCCTGTTAAAAGAATAATCAGTCGCTGCGAAGAAGAGGATATAGATTACAACCTGTTCCTCTGGAGCATATTTGAAATGTATGGCTCAGCATTTCTTAGAAATCTGATTCCTTCTAAGGTTAAGACAAGGCTTAAGGAGGAAATGGCAGGGTACGTAAAAAGGCTTAAGCCGATTCCTTATGTCGGAAGCCTTGGTGCAAAAGAACTTGTATCCATGAAGTTCCTTTCGGATATTTTTGTTGATAAGAACCATAGAGTTTATGAGCAGGACAGAGTTGATGTCAGCTTTCAGAAAATGGTCAGCGGGATAAACGACTTTACCGGCACAGCCATAGTTTCTAAGGACGGATCTGTCAGCTACGAAGAACTTAATGAATGTTCCGACAAGCTGGCAGGATATATCAGGAAAAGAGCTAAAGATAGCGGTGCTGTTGTTGGAATATATATGGACAATAGCATAGATAGACTTTTGGCCCTGATTGCAGTCCTGAAGGCGGGGAATCCTTTTGTGGTCCTGTCAAAGCAAAATAGTAATGAACGGATTTCATATATTACGGATGTGGTGAAGACTTCCCTGATTCTTACTGATGAAGATTATATCGATGATAAGGCTCTTTTCATGCCGGGAACAGTGTTTCTGAATTATGAAGAGGTGATGGAGGCAGAGACTCTTTTGCCGGAGAAGATATCTATAAAGGATGACGTACCCCTTGTAACTGAGTTTACTTCCGGGTCTGAGGGAAATCCAAAAGGCGTTACCTTTACAAGGCGCAACTTCATTAATCTCTTGTATCACTTTGAGGGAAATGTAAAGAACTGCCATCAAGCTAGTGTCAGCAACACCTACATCATCCATATGGAGATAGACTTTTTGTTCGGGCTTTTAGTAAGCCTGGAAGCCCTTCTCTTTGGTAAGAAGCTGTGTCTTCTAAAGAATCCAAAGGATATTAACGCAGGATTTGTAAGAAACTGTCTTGCTCTTGATGAGGGAGTAAGCATGTCGGTGGTTCCTTCGGTTGCGGATGAATGGTTTTCTGACGATGCTTTAAACGGGCTATTTAAGAATGTAAAGCTTTTGGTTTATGGCGGAGAGGGCATAAAAAAGGAACAACTTGAAAGAGCCGAAAAGGCCCTTGCCCCGGGCACAAAGATCTATAGTGGTTATGCTACAACTGAGACGGGACCGGCAGTCTACGGCCTTGTCACCAAGGATCATATCACCTGTGGAATACCCCAGGCAGATGTATGCGTCACCATAATCGATGAGAGTGGCAATCCTGCCCCTTGCGGAGAAAGTGGAAGAGTCTGCATTAAGGGCTATAGGGTTGCAAAGGGCTATATCAACGGAAGCAATGAGGATTTTGAAGAGGACAGAACCGGAATAAATGCCTTTATATCAAGGGATGAGGGATATATCACTGAAGCCGGAGAGCTGGTGATCTGTGGCCGCCTTGACAGGATGATCAAGAGTAAGGGCGTAAGAATCGACCCTTCTGAGATTGAGAAAGCGGTAATAGGTTTTGAGATAATTGAAAATGTGGCAGTAAAGGATTTTGACAAGATAGGGATCTGCTGCTTTTATACATCAAAAACTGAAGTTGATGAATTTGAACTAAGGTCCTATCTAGCTGAGAGGCTCCCTTATTTCATGATGCCCAATGCTTTTATACGTATTGAGCAGATGCCTGTAACTGAAAGGGGCAAGCTGGATCTAAAGAGCTTGAAGCTTCCCGAGGGATATATGAGCAGGACCCTGCAAAGCGAAGAAACGTTGGAAAAGAGTGGGACTCTTGTAGCAGTGCTTTCAGCATTTCAGGATGCTTTTGATCATACAGATATTGGACAAAATGATAATTTCTTTTACCTTGGAGGGGACTCCATAAAGGCTGTTGAGCTCTCATTAAGTCTTTCGGATGCAGGTTTTGCTGTTAGCATGCAGGATGTTTTTGCATATCCTACACCGGCTCTTTTGGCAAAGGCTATAGACGAAAAAGGAGCTGACAAACAGCTTGTATCTACGGATGAATTAGAATTTAGCGATGGTTATGTAAATGACACCGATAATAAGGAATATGATGCCCCTCCAATGGAGGGTGCCGTATACTGCTTCGAGGTCCGGGGCATTACGAGAGGCTATTTTACAATGCCCATGCAGTACCGGGAAGCCTACAGGTATGTGCTTAGAATACAGTACACTACGGCTGAGGCACTTGATGGCGATACCCTGAAGCAGAGAGTAAGTGACGTAGTAAAAAGACATCCTGCTCTTCGAACTGATTTTGAGATAAAAAAAGATGGCAGAGTCTTTGGCATTGTGAATGGGGAGAAGGATATCGATGTCACTTACAGAGATATCAGCAGATACCCTGAGAATACAAAAGACAGTTTTATTGAAGGCTTCTGGCATGCCATGGATATGGAGGATGAACTCTTTGAAGTGGCTTGCTTCAAGATAAGCGATACAAGACATGAGGTACTGGTCAGAATGACCCACATGGTAACCGATGCCTTGGGAAGCAGTATCATCCTGAAGGAACTGAGCAGCTCATTTGACCCGGGGTATGCCGAAGATTCATTTATCCCCGATAAGAAAAAAACAAGGCGGCGGTTTTTGAATGACAAAGACAGAGCCAGGGATTTTTTCAATGCTTATTTAAAGGATGCAGCGCCAGCCAGTGTCAATCCGCCTTTTGGAATAGTTGGAGATGGCACAAAAGTACTTCGGCGCTTTGTCAGAATTAGTTCCGGGAAGTTGGAAGAGCTTCGCGGAAGATGTGCCCTTCTTGGCATGGCCTTTGAAAACTATATTCAGTACGAATATGGAAAGGCCCTGTGCAACACACTTAATGAGGATAGGGTTATCTTTCTTTGCACCTTCGCAGGAAGGGATGCAGGCAACATGAGGACTGTTGGGAATTTCTTTACTATTCTTCCTGTTGTCTACGACAGGAATATGAGTGCACAGGATTTTTCTGCCAATATGCTAAAGCTTGGCGAGTACTCCTTCCTCGATGCGGATATGGTTGGAAAGCTGGTGGGAATACCGTTTTCGGCTCTTGGTACAGCAGAGGGTATCAACTCAAATCTTTTGGACAGTGCCCTTACTGATGAGAATGTAACCGATGCCAAGCAGATTATCTTCGGGGATCTTCGCGGAAAGCGTATGTATACCGAGGGCGACGACATCGTAATTGAAATGAGCTACTACGATTACGGAAATACTGACAGGATCTATAGGACAATAGAATCCGAAATGAAAAGATCACTGGGGGTACTATGAACTATCAGGAATATGAGAGGATAATGCCGCTTATCGAAAAGATAATCAAGGACAATACGGATAGTCCTGATACTGCAATCGATGAGATGAATGCTGATCTAAGGGACTCTGTAAAAGGCATTAATATTGTCCTTTTCGGACAACCTGACCTGCAGGGAATAACCACAAAAAACCAGTGGCAGTCAAGGATAGGGACTTTTGTGAAAGAGCAGCAACAGAGAAAGAATCAGATAGACAGGGATTTTTACGGTGTGATCATGCTTTCTGAGATGCTTGATGAAAAGGATCTTGAGAGCTTTTCAAAAAAGTCTTTTCTAAAGCTGGATGAAGTCACAAGGCAAAGGTACATCAAGTTCTATCACGACTTTTCCCACTTTTGGGGCGAACTGGGAAGTGGTGATGAAGTGGGACCGGCCACTAAAGAGAGAATATGTATCCTTAAAGAACACAGGCAGGATCTGATCTGGCTCTATGAAAGGCTATGCGACTACAGGTCAAAAAGAGTTCTTTCAAATATGCTAAATAATTGGATCAACTTTGATATTAGCCTCATTACTGGTATGAAAGAAAACTGCTTTGTGGATTATTTTGATCCGGATGTATTTTCTTTTTCAGGCGATGAAGTGATAGTGGATCTTGGAGCATACATAGGCGATACTGTGACAGATTACGCGAACAATATCGGAAAATACAAAAAGATCTACTGCTATGAGATTACAAGCGGATCAGTTGAGAAAATGAAGGATAACCTTAAGCTCTTTAAGGATATCGAAATCAGGAACTACGGAGTTTCAGATAGCCCCGGGATCATGCATCTTACTTCTTCTGACGTAAGGAAAACCGCCAACAGGCTCACAGGAAATGAGGGCGAGGAAGTTGAGGTGGTAACCCTTGATGAGGATATAAAGGAAAAGATCACCTTCCTTAAGATGGACATAGAAGGGGCGGAAAAGAGCGCCATCAAAGGAGCGCGAGAGCACATTTTAAATGACAGGCCAAGACTTGCTGTAAGTGTGTATCACAGTAACCGTGATATTTATGAGATACCCCGGCTTATAAGCAGCATAAGGGACGATTACAGATACTACTTAAGAAGTCACGGAAATCAGTGGGCGCCATCTGAACTGTCACTTTACGCATTATGATTTTTTTCATGACTTTACGCCCTTGACATGGGTTGGGCCAACAGCTCTTCTTGCCCAAAAGAAGGGAATACTTTCCAGTGCGTTGTAGGTCTTTTGCATATAGTTTTTGGTAAAA
>AUXO014586166.1_pt1 | contig 12113 bp, 9 predicted proteins | sample 768731 | NCBI WGS metagenome assembly AUXO01 (sample SAMN02715735, study PRJNA202380) | gut metagenome | biome: sheep rumen | host: Ovis aries | place: New Zealand: Palmerston North | reverse complement strand
TGAATGTTGCAATTGGGGATACAACTGCAGAAGAGATAAAAATACAGATAGGTTGCGCACAACCACTAATGGCAGAAGAAACAATGGAAGTAAGAGGTAGAGATCTAACAAACCGGACTGCCTAAGAACATCATATTAACATCAACACAGGTAGAAGAAGCTATGGCCGATTCAATTAATGAAATAGTTGAATGTGTGAAGGCAACACTTGAGAAAACTCCACCAGAATTAGCATCAGATATTATAGAAAACGGAATAGTATTAGCAGGTGGGGGAGCTTTAATAAAAAACATTGATAAGCTATTAGCAGTAAAAACTGGAATGCCAGTATATGTTGCAGAAAGTCCATTGGAATGTGTAGTAAAGGGAACAAGTAAAATTCTAGAAGACTTGGAAAGACTTAAAAGTGTCTTAATAAACGCAAGAAAGAGAAGATAATAATGTATAAGAAAAAGAAAAGTGGAGTCCTACGGGATTGTAATTACAATTATGCTTTTAACAATCTTAGTTGTTTTATCTAATTTAAATTTAGAAAGTTTAAGTAGCGTAGAAAATGCATTTTCTACGCTTGTTATGCCTATACAAAATGGATTAACATACCTAAAAAATGGACTTGCAAAAAATGACTCTTTTTTTACTAACATAAATAATTTAAAAGAGGAAAATGAGGAATTAAAAACTAGAAATACAGAGCTAGAAGCAAAAGTACGAGAATTAGAGGTTATAAAAGCAGAAAATACTACTTTAAAAGAATACATGAAAATGACAGAAAAATATAAAGACTTTAATACTGTACCAGCTTATATTATTAACAAAGATATCAGCAATCTTAGCCGTACTTTAGTAATAAATGTAGGCTCAGAAGATGGCATTAAAGTAAACATGACAGTCATATCAGAAGCGGGACTAGTAGGACATGTAATATCAGTTACAGAAAAAACAGCAAAAGTTCAAACAATAATAGATTCCAGCAGTACAACAAGTGCAACAATTAGCACTTCGAGAGATGGCATACTTGCTAGAGGAATGCTAGAAGATAAAAAGACACTTAAGGCAACATTTATACCAGCGGAAGCAACATTAGTTAAAGGAGATAATGTTGAAACATCAGGAATGGGCGGAATATACGAAAAGGGAATACATATTGGAACAATAAAAGATATAGTAAGCACTAAAAACATAACAAATCGCTATGCCCTAATTGAAACAGGAGTAAATTTTGACAAAATCGAAACAGTATTAGTAATAACGAAAGGTGAATAAAAGCATTAAGAATACTGGGGGAAATAATGAAAAAAGCATTAGTTATTTTTATATTAATAATTGTTTTTTTAATTTCATATTTTTTGCAATCAAACTTTTTTAGTTGGTTTAACATTGCTGGCATAAAGCCAAATCTTTTCATAATACTTGTTTTACTAATAGGACTATTTGCAGGGAGAACAACAGGCAGTATTTTGGGAATGATATTTGGCCTGCTTTTAGATATATTCATTGGGAAAAAAATAGGAATTTCAGGAATTTTACTTGCAATAATAGGTTTTTCAGGAGGATATTTGGACAAGAACTTTTCAAAGGACAGCAAAATGACGATAATACTAATGTGTATTGGAGCGACAGTTATTTATGAATTAGCTGCTTATTTGATACAAATTGTAATTTTTAATATTGAACCGGAATTCCTAGCCTTAGCCAAGATAATAATAATAGAAGCAATTTTTAATTCTATATTAATTATTATACTTTATCCAATTACCAAATATGCTGGTTATAGAATAGAAGAAATATTTAAAGGAACAAATATATTAACAAGGTATTTTTAAAATGTTACATAAAAAGAAGGTGAAAAATTGAAAAAGCAAAAAGCTATAAATGAAAGAAGCAAAATAAGGTATAACTTAATGACAGTTATAGTTTACCTAGTAGGAATAATATTATTATTACAATTATTTAACCTTCAAATAATCCATGGAGCAGAATACAGAGAACGTTCAAACACAAGACTTTCAAGGGAAAGCACATTACAAGCAGCACGAGGAACATTTTTAGACAGAACAGGCACAACAATTGCAAATAATTCTATAACAACAAAATTAGAATTATATAAAACCAAGATTGATACTGACACATTAAATAACTCAATTTTGGAATTAATAAATGTCTTAGAAAAAAATGGCGATAGATATATAGATAATTTCCCAATAAGAATAAATCCATATGAATTTACTTATACATCAGAAGAAAGAATAAATAAATTTAAAGAGAAATTTGATATACCAGCAGAAGCAGGCGCTGAAGAGACATTTTTAAAGCTAAAGGAAAAATACAAAATAAAACAGGAAACTCCAGAAGATATAAGAAAGATTTTAGTAGTAAGATACGAAATATCTGAAAATGGATATAGTTCAACAAAACCCGTAACAATTGCTAAAACAATTTCAAATGCATCAATAAATGAAATTGGAGAAAGAGGAGCAAGCTTTCCTGGTGCAAGCATGTCACAAGAACCAATACGTAATTATCCTTTAGGGAATGTGGCATCGCATATATTAGGTTATGTTGGGTCAATTTCAGAAGAAGAGTATAATGAGAAAAAAAGCTTAGGATATAATAATAGCGATTATATCGGGAAAGCAGGGCTAGAATATGTACTAGAGGAATATTTAAGAGGTCAAAACGGAATTAAGCAAATAGACATGTCTGTTAATGGAACAACAACAGGGGAATATGTATCACAAGAAGCGATATCAGGAGCAGACATTGTGCTTACAATAGATGCAAACCTACAAAGAATAACAGAAGAAACACTAAAAAATAATATAGATAAAATTCGATCGCGGTGGATTTGGCAAAGTATATGATGCAAAAGGTGGAGCAGCAGTCGTAATGAATGTTAAAACGGGTGAAGTCTTAGCAATGGCAAGCATGCCAGACTATGAGCCACAACAATTCATAGGAGGTATAAGTACTGCGAAATGGAATGAATATCAAGAAGGAAATAGCCTTTTTAATAGAGCAGTACAAGGAGCATATGCACCAGGGTCAATATTTAAAATGGTTACTGCAACAGCAGGACTAGAAACAGGAGCTATATCAATAAAAGAAAGAATAGACGACATTGGAATATATCCACGAGGACACAACCCAAGATGCTGGATATACAATGATTATGGATATGGACACAGATATTTAAATGTATCAGATGCAATAAAAAAATCATGTAATTTTTTCTTCTATGAGGTTGGATATAGAATAGGCATACAAACATTAGAAAGATATGCTAAATTGTTTAGGCTTGGACAAAAAACAGGAATAGAGCTAAGAGGAGAAGTTTCAGGAACGGTCGCAGGTGAAACAAATAGCAAGAAAAACGGAAACACTTGGTACCTAGGCGACACGTTAAGTGCAGCAATAGGGCAAAGTGACAATAATTATTCGCCAATTCAAATAGCAAGATATATAAGCATATTAACTAATGGACAAAAGATAATAAAGCCAACACTTATAAGAAGCATTATAAAATCTGATGGAACAGAAACGCAAAAAGACGAAATAAATAAGTTCATAAATAAAAAACTTGGGATAGAAGAAGACCAAGGTGAAGAGCTAAGTATTAAACCAGAAAATATAAATGCAATATTAGAAGGAATGAGGTCAGTTACAACAGAGACAGGGGGAACTGCAAACTCCGTATTTAGAAACTTTAATATAGAAGTTGGAGGAAAAACAGGGTCAACAGAAAGCAATACAGGTGATATAAATGCTTGGTTTGTCGGATTTGCACCATATAATGATCCAGAAATAGCAGTTGTAGCATTAGTAGAAAATGGTGGACACGGATATTACACATCTGAAATAGCAAGAGACATTATAGGAGAGTACTTTGGCATGAATATGAATGGTGTAAGAGAAGACATGAGTGCAATTAGCTCAGCAGAACAAATTAGATAAATATAAGGGGAGGAAAACCATGAGAAAGCAAATAATAACAGTACAACAGAAACAGAATCAAATAACACTAAGAATTCATGAACAAGCCTCAAATGAAGAAATCCAAAAAGAACTTAAGAAAAAAATACCAGAATTAAAAAAGCTATATGGAGACGAAAAAACACCAATACTTGTTACAGGAAAAGTGCTTAAGAACAAGGAAATCGAAGAAATAGAAAAAGCTTTAAAAGGCGCAATAGATGTTAAAATTGAGTTTGATAGCCCTAAAAATTTAGGACTATACAGTATTAAGAAGACATTTGAAAATGAAATAAAAAACTCAGATACATTGTTTCATAAGGGGGCATTACGCTCAGGGCAAAAGCTAGAATATGAGGGCAGTATAGTAATAATGGGCGATTTAAATGGAGGAGCAGAAATAATTGCTGGAGAAAATATAGCAGTAGTTGGAGCACTACGTGGAGTTGCGCATGCAGGTGCAAAGGGAAATAAAAAAGCAATTATAACCGCTGCATCAATAGAAGCCCCACAAGTTAGAATAGCAAATATCATTAAAGAAATTGAAAAAGAAGAGAAAGCAACTGTTAAAACATATGCATGTGTATGTGATGACAAAATTATTCTAGAATAATCATTTATGATATAAGTAAAAAGGCTAATGCTAAAAGAAGTTCATTATCATTAACATTTTGAGTATAGAAAAGAGCAAGCAATCCTAAAATTAACAAATCATCTGCATACAATTTAATTCCAAATATCTCAAACAGAGGAGAAGATTTATCTTCTCTGTTTTTTTTGTCTGTGCTTGAAAAACTATTTAAATTTTTATAAAATCTATTTTTTTGACTTCTTTCGGTTGAAGATCTTACGGAAACAGGAACACAAGAAGAATCATTGCTATAATTTTTGCTATAAACATCAGCAAAACTAGAAGAACCATTAACCCCAGAAAAATGGCTTATCATTTACTATCACCGCCATTTTCTCTAAAAGCTTCCATTATTTTTGCCATGTTAAATAAACTGATATACTGGTCAACTTTTGTTTTTCTATCATTTCTTAGGTAAGGCTTAAGAGATTTAAGTAAATTACTCCTTGGATCATCATAATTATTCATTTTGTCCATTACTGATTTAAGTTTTAGAAAAGTTGAAACATCAAAATTTGGAAAATTATTTTGCTCATTTTTAGACTGAACGTTGTAAGGCGGGATGTCACCAAAACCGCTTGCACTACCTGATTCAGCTTTGCCGGTTGAGCCTAAAAATTTATTTATCATATCAGAAAAATCTTTATCCATAAGCACTTAAGTCACCCTTCTAACTTAAATATATGCATTTATAAAAATGATATTAACGAAAAGAAAATATTAGTAATCTATATTATGCAATTAAATAAAAAATGTTACTAAAAACAAAAATATTACAAATATTACAAAAAAGAAATAAAAAAGAAATAAAACACCGAAAAAGAGCTTCCGTAAAAGCATAAAAAATGCTAGCAAAATAAGGCATTGACTTTACAAATGTAAAAATGCATAAATAAATTATATAAAAATAATTAAGGAAGGATTATGCGATTTTGCAAATCTAAAAGTTAATGAAGATGTATGTATTGGAGGAAAAAAACATGCAAAACAGACTAAACAAATTTTGGGAAAAAGTATTAGCAAGTGCGCTAGTAGTAATACTAACAGCAGGGAACCTACTAGCAATAGGAAACAGCATGGTAAGCTATGCGGAAGGTAACTTAGAAACCCAAAACGAAAAAACGGGGAACAAAAACGTAGAATTTGGAGCATACCTAATAAGCGAAGGAGAAAGAGTACATTCGCTTAATTGTGATGTAAAAGAAGGGACAAACCTGTATTTACACATAAACGTAAAGGAAGCAGGCTTTTTAAAAGCAGGGAAAGTAGAAATGGTAGAAGCAAACTATGAGATAACAGGAGAGTTAGAAGAATCCGACATCATAGGAGAAAAGAGTTTAAATGGGTTAAATTTAAAACAAATAAGTTATGGAACAGATGCGACAATAGAGCTACCAATAGGATATAAAAGAGCAGGAGAGGAAGTAAAAGTAGAAGACATAAGCAAAGAAAGCAAAATAGTATTAAGCGGAACGTATATAACAGGAGAAGGCAAAGAAGTAGGGATAAGAAAAGAAGTAGCAGTAAATGTAGCATGGGAAACAAAGCAAGAAATAGAAGTAAAAAGTGAGCTAATAACATACAAGGAAGTAGAAGAAGGCATAATCCTCCAAGAAAAGATAGAGATAGAAGGAAAAGCAAATAACCTACCAGTAAAGGAAACACAAGTAGAAGTAGAAGCACCAGAAGTAGGTGGAAGCAAACCAGAAGAAGTAAGAGTAATAAGCAACAGAACAGGAATGACAAATGGAAAGGAACATGAAGAAGTAGAAATAAAATGGAACTACAATAAAGAGACAGGAAAGGTAGAAATAAAAGCAGAGAACAAAGAGACAGAAGGAAAAGTAACAGTAGGAGAAGGAAAAGACGAATACATAGTAACATACGAGTATAAAAAAGCAGAAGAAGGACAAACGATAGAAAGAGAAGCAAAAGTAAGAGTAGTAAGCTATAGTGGAGCAGAAGGAATAAAAGAAGTAAAGGCAGAAGAGAAGATAGAAGGAGAAAGAGGCAGTTTAGTAAATGGAGAAATAGAAGTAGAAGGAATAAACAAAGCGAAGATATATGCAAACTACAATAGCAACAAAAGGGAATATGAAACAGAGTACAAGATAAAAGAGATAGTAAATGTAGCAAAAGCAGGAGCAGTAGAGGAAATAGAAATAACAAATGAAGAAGAAGTATTTGTAACAGGAGAAGGAGAAGAAAAGAGCACAAAGATAGGAGCAGTAGGATATGCATACTATAAATCAACAAAGGTAAGCGAGAAAAATCTAAAAGAGGTATTAGGAAAAGACGGAAAGATAGTAGTAGAAAATGAAGCAGGAGAGAAAATAGGAGAGATAGACGGAAGCAAGGAAGCAAAAGATGGAGAATACGAAATAGATTATGCAGGAAATAACGGAAAGATAATAATAAAGACAAGTAAGCCAAAAACAGAAGGAAACTTAAAGTTAGAACATACGAAAGCAATAAAGGCAGATTTAGGATATAGCAAAGAAGAAGTAGAAAGCTTTAAAGGAATAAAAGCAAGAGCAACAGTAGGGGAAAGAGCAATAGAAGGAGAAGCAAAATTAGAAGAGGCAGAAAGAAAGATAAAAGTAGAAAGCAATAAAGAAGCGATAAATGAAAGAGAAGAAGAAATAGAGTTAAAGGTAGAGTTAGGGAATAATGAAGAAAACGGAACATTATATAGCAACCCAGAAATAAGAGTAAAGCTACCAGAATTTGTAGAAGAAGTAGAAGTAACGAATGTAAATTTATTATTTGAAGATGAATTAGAGATAGGAGAAACAGTAACAGAAGAAGAAGGAGAAGGAAAAGCAATAAAGGTAAGACTAGAAGGAACACAAACAGAGTTCAGCAAATTAGCAAATGCAACGACAATAATATTAGGAGCAAAGGTAACGGTAAAAGAAGGGCAAGAAGTAGGAGATATAGTAGCAGAAGTAGAAGGAAGTTCAGCAACTGCATCAATCCTATCAAGTGTTAAAGAAGAAAAGGCACAAGCCTCAATATTAGGAGCAGAAATTCCAATAGAAGAAATAGCTGTAGAAGACGAAGAAAGTGAAACAAACGAGGAAATTGCAGATACAGAAACAGATGCAGAAATAGAAGAATATGGAGAAATAGCAATAAAGATGTTTTCTAATCAAGCAGAAAGAACACTTACAGAAGGTGAAAATATTAAATATATACTTAATGTATATAGCACAGTGGTAAGCGAAGACGATTCTGCACCAGAAATACTAGAAAATGTATTAGTTAAAGATTTCCTACCAAATGGAGTAACTTTTGAAAATGCAACAATGAAAATTAGAAAAGGCGGAACAGGGGATTACGAAGAAAAGGATATAGCAACATATGATGCCAAAAACAGAGCGATTTCATGGAACATTGGAAATCTTGCAACAGATGAATTCATAATATTAGAACTAAATGTAAGTGTGAATTCATTAGAAAAGAAAGTATATGAGAAGGATATAAGCAATTCAGCTATTGCAACATATGCAGGTGGAGATAATATTTCGTCAAATGAAATAACAGTTAAAGTTGCAAAACCATATTTAAGTATTACAAAATTAACAGACAATGTTAAAAGCGTAAACAATCTTGGAGATAGAGTTAAATTAACATTACAAGCTAAAAATATTGGAAAACTAAATTCTGAGGAAACTAAAGTCAGCATGATATTGCCAAATGAAATAATCCCAGTTGAAGTTTCTTATGGAGTAAATGATAATGCAAATACAATGTCATGCTCAAGCAGAGAAATATATGCTATGATTCCATCACTAAATCCGGAAGAATCATATGAACTTTGCTTAACAGGAATAATAGATCTAGATGCAAATTATAAAGATGAATACAAAACAATAGAGCCAAAAGCAACTATTGGAGAAGAAGAAGTTACATGGGTAATTAAAATAGAAAACCCAGACAATAATGTAGAACAACCAAATAATGAAGAACCAAACGAGAATCCACAAGAAGCCGGAAACCAGGAACAAGAATATAATCCAAATAATGAAAATGGCAATAATAATAGCGAAAACAATAATAGTCAGCAAAGTGGAGAAAATGCAAACTTACATTCAATAAGTGGTGTTGCATGGCTAGATGAAAACAAAGATGGTATTAGACAAGCAACTGAAAGAGTTGTAGATGGACTGAAAGTAAAATTAACACAAGGAAACAATACAGTTAAAACAGTTACGACAGATAAAAACGGTATCTACTCATTTGAGAACACTGCAGATGGAGAATACCAAGTAGTATTTGAATACGATCCTAATATGTATAAATTAACAGAGTATAGAAAAACAGGAGAAAAGGAAATTAACTCAAGTGCTATATCAGGAGTAAGAGGAGAAGCATTAACAGACGTAATTAATGTAACAGAAGATGCTTTACACATAAATATTGGATTAATAAAAATACCAGAATTTGATATGAGCCTAAGGAAAGTTGTAAACAGGGTTATTGTACAAAATGGAAGCAACACACAAACTTATGAATATGGTACTGACTATGCAAAACTTGATATAAATGCTAAATACTTAAAAGAAGCTACAGTTCTTGTAGAATACAAAATTATAATTACAAATGAAGGAGAAATAGCAGGAAAAGTTAAGTCAGTTGTAGATTATATGCCAAGAGATATGACATTTAGTACAGACTTAAATAGAACATGGATTCAAGATTCAAATGGCAATTTATACAACAGCGAGCTTAAAGGAGTAAATATTGAACCAGGAGAAACAAAAGAATTACTGCTTGTATTAAAGAAAGTAATGACTGAAGAAAATGTAGGATTAATAAGCAATACAGCAGAATTAGATGAAGTAGAAAATACAGAGAATATTAAAGACAGAGATTCAAACCTTGCTAATAGAGTTGATGGAGAAGATGATATGTCATCAGCAAGTGTACTTTTAGGAGTTAGAACAGGATCAGAAGTGTTCTATACAACATTTATAATTGTAATACTAATTATAATATCAACAGGTGCATACATAATTAACAGAAAAGTGCTAAAAGTAACGAAGTAAGGAAGGTAAGAAAAAAATGAAAAAAGATTACCGTACAGGTTGTGGTAAATTATGTACTATGCTACAACCAAAAAACGAAACAAAGCATGAAATATTGAAAGGAGGCAAGCTAATGAAAACGAAGAACAAATTAGTTTCTGGGTTGATATTAGCTATAGCAACAATTGCTTTAGGAACTAGTGTACATGCAGTAGAATTTACAAGCAGAATTCTTCAAAGCAACCAACTAAGATTAGGAGAAATTTCAAGAGATTTTAGGCTTGGCAGTGCAAGTAAAACTACTACAAGTTCAGAATTTGATGGGTATGCAAGTAAGTTTACGCAAGATCCTAATTTAACAGTGCCTTTAACAAGAGGCGAAGTAATTGGTATGCATAACTTTTTCTGCATAGAGCCAACTGTTGAATTACCAACGGATAAAGTAAATTATGTAGCAGATGGACAAATTAGGAACATAGAGAGCAAAAAAGGAAGCTCAGTGAAAGCAGATATTGAAAACAGCATAAATTCATATATAATTTCATCAAAGGATGAGCTTGAAGGAGATGCAGGTAAAGATTTCTTCCAAAAAGTTGTTCAAAGCGCTATATGGAAAAGTTCTCTTACAGAATCAGACAAAAGCTCAAAAATAGGCGAGGAATTATATGAAACAGCAAAAGCATACGCAGAATATATAAAAAGATATAAAAATCCTGAACTATATTCATCTACAACACAAACAAGGATGTTAGAGACAGGGGAATACATAGTAGGTCCTTACAAACTAAGTTATACAACAGCACATTATAATAATAATCAATTTGGAGAGATTACTGGAATTACAATAAAGGACTCTATGGGAAATGTGTTAACACGTGGAACAGATTGGGAATTAACTGACAGCACAGGAAAAACAAAAATTACAGAAATAGAATATGTTGATACACAATCATATATAGAGGGATATAATTTCCCAAAAAGTGGGCAAGAGTTTTATATAAGAATAAGAGCAGGTCTTGAGGCATCTTCTGTAAATATGACAGCTAAATTTAATACAATTGATGCAACTGGGCATTATATAAAGCTAAAAGGCTCAAGAGAAGTTGCAGGAGGATCTAGCACAACATACTGTGACGAATGTAAAGAATTACTCAAAGGAACAATTTATAAAGCAAACAATGGAGACATTTACTCTGTAACTACGAATAATAAAAGAGTTGGAGTTTGCTCAGGATATAACTATTATAATAAGAATGAAGGATATAACGGAGCTCCTTTGCCAAGTGAGATTTCTGAAGAAAGAACTGAAGTGCGTTGTAATGGCACAAACAATGTAAGGGTTGTAATACGCAGGAACTATGCGACGGGAGAAGCACCAGTTACTGATACAGTAAAGTGCGGAGACAAATATACATATATTGAAATAACTACAGATGGGCGTGTATTAAATAGCTCAAAAACAGCTAGATGCATGAAAGCTGTAAATCGTGCCGTTAAAACTTACAGAAAAATTGGATGTGGAACACCAGTTACAAGAGAATACGAATATACAGTTTATTCAAAAACAGATGGAACAAAAAGATTTGAATCTGTATCAAACATACCATGTGGTACAACAAGAACATGGGAAAGACATGAAACAAAAACTCAAGAATTAATATATGCTTGGGGAGAAAGAACAACTGCCGAAACAGAAGTTGAAGCAAACATCATTTTAGAAACAGTTGACTTATCATTAAGAAAATTTATTACAGGCATAAATAACGAAGAAATAAAAGATAGAATTCCACAAGTTGATGTAACTCCACTAAAAAACGGAGAAACAACAGCAAAATACAATCATACAAAATCAGTTGTTTCAGCAAAAATTGGAGATAAAGTTACATATACAATAAGAGTATACAATGAAGGAACAACAGATGCATTTGCAAAAGAGGTAAAAGATTATTTACCAGTAAATATGGAATTTGTAACGGCTACTGTAGATGGAGTAGACTATGGCTGGAAAGCAAGTACAGTAAATGGTAGAACAGTTATAACTACAAGTTATTTAGCAGATAAAAAGCTTGAAAAATATCATACTATAAATGAAACAGATTACAGAGCAAACGGATTAGATTATAAAGATTTAAAATTAATTGCAAGAATCAAATCTACAACTCCATATAATGAAAAACTTGTAAATATTGCAGAAATTAGCAAATATGCATATGTAGATAGTAAAGGAAACAAAGTTGATATACCTACAGATGTAGACTCAAAAGCAAATGATATAAAATTGCCAAGCAAAGAACAATGGCCAGAATATCAAGGAGCTGGAGTTGACGGAAACTATGTAAAAGGACAAGAAGATGATGATGACTTTGAAAGATTAGTAGTAAATCAATATGTTGACTTATCTCTAAGGAAATTCATTACAGCAGTAAATAATGTAGAAGTAACAAGCAGAACTCCACAAGTTGATGTAAGCCCGTTAAAAAACG
>AUXO013129697.1_pt1 | contig 12114 bp, 13 predicted proteins | sample 768731 | NCBI WGS metagenome assembly AUXO01 (sample SAMN02715735, study PRJNA202380) | gut metagenome | biome: sheep rumen | host: Ovis aries | place: New Zealand: Palmerston North | reverse complement strand
TCTTCTAAAAATGATAGAACTTTATTTTCATTAGAAATTGATTTATATAAATATATTATTTTATTTTCGTCATTTTCATTTATAACTTCTTTAACTTGAAAATTATTAGTATAAATAACTATATATAATTTTTTTATATTATTTAATTGCACCCTAAATGGTTCTTTATTATTCAAAAGTTGAAATGATGAATTTTCTAATATTTGAATTTTTAAATCAATGTTTTCAAGTAAATGCCTTGTATTATTTAAATCATCATAATATATATAAGCATTAAAACCATCAAATGGTTCAATATAAGTAATAAAATCATCAATATCAATATTTTCAAACACTATTGTATTAATTGAAGAAGTATCATTTGAATAAACTATTTGTTTTAAATTACTATTTAAAATGGTTATTTCATCGTTCTTTTTTATATCAATATTTTTATTAATTGTAAAACTATTATTATTAGAGTTTAAAATTAAGCTATTATCATATTGGCTATAAGTATAATCAATATAATTATCTTCATTAAAAATACATATTTTTCCATCTTCAGTACCAAAGCCTAATTTACCATTATTTACAAACCAAAGTCTAACAGGAATATTGTCCCAGATCCAATATTCATAACTATAAGTATCTGGTAATTCTCCACTAATTTGATTTCTAAATCTACTATCAGCGATATAAATTTTCCCATTTGGCAAAGCTAAGTAATATCTATTATCATAAGAAATTGCAGTTGCTTTTTTTAAATCTTCTTTAACTAATCTATTGTTAACAATTTCACTTCTACTAACCGCTATTCGAATATCACTTTGTAAATTATTACTTAATTGAATTTTAAATATTCCATTTTTTGAAAGAAATAAATTATCATTATAAAGTTTAGCAATACATTCATGGTTTATTGCACCTTCAGTGATTGCAGTTGGTGAATTAGAATAAAAAAGTTTATACTTCGTTCCTGTATAATCTGTAATTTCTTTAATAATTGGTTTTCTTATCCACATCATAGGTTCAGTTAAATTTTCATTTTTATGAATAGCTAAAACATTATCTTGTAATAATGAATATCCAGTAATTGCATTATTTGCTGCTCCAAGCTTATAATATGATTCTGTACCAAAATATGTTAAATCTTCATAATCTGTTTGCATAAATTTTTGTGAATCATTACTATATCTATCTGAACTATGCCAATCATAATTAGGATAATCAGGGTTACCACTTATAAAAAATTGATTTAACTCATTATAAGTATACAAAATTCCAAATTTACACTTGTTAATTATTTCAGCTAAATCAGTTGTTCTTACTTCTGAAAATTCAATTTCATTTTCTCCGATAATTAAATTTAAATAATTTTTAATTTCAATTTCATTATGATTTATAATGTAATCATAAGAAGGATTTAATAGTTTTCCATTTAATTTAATCGGCTTTGATGGATTTATTTCACAATCTAATTCATAAGTATTAGAATTAATAATGTTGCCATTAAAATTATAAGTTACTTTAGTATCTGGATCAGTACTTCTTTTACCAACAATAATATAATAATAATTATTTACTTTTTTTCCCTGAATAAGCATAAAACCATTTGTTTCTAATAATGTAATATTATCATTAGAAACACCTAAACTGTTTAGAGTGCTAATATCTTCAGTAGTATATTTTAAATTTGCAGAAATATTTTCAACAGAATATTCTTGTGTTAAATTAAAATATAATCTAATATTATCAATGTTAACCACAAAAGGATAAGTTTTATTAACTATTTCATTTAAATTTATTTTTATATTTTTTTTATCTTCAAATGCTGTATACTCAGTACTATTCTCATATATTGAAATATCATCATATTGAGTTTCGATTTTTCCAAAACAATTAATTTGATTTATTCTTCTATCAGTTAACATATTTGGCTCATCTAAATCATATCTTTCAGATATATTGCTACCTTTACCAGTAATGCCAATTGTAGTGGTTGGAATATAAGTATCTTCGCAATCTTCTACAAGTCTAATTTCAAATATAGGATTATTATTAATATCTTTTCCCCATGACCCATATACAAGATACATACCAGCTAAAATATATAATCTATTTCCACGAATAACACCAAAGCTTTTTTCATCATTAATTGTAATTGATTTGTTTGTACCATTATCATTAATTATTAATTTGTGCCATTCACTACTCAAGTTATCACCATTAATTTCGTAAAATGAAGTTCCAGCATGAATAATAGTTTTTACAATGTTATTATTATTTTCATTTAAAAAAGTTGTTTTTAAAGTCCATATACCATTTATTTTACAATTATAATAGTTATCATTTGTTTCATCATAACCACCAAAATAATTAATTTGCTTAAAACCATATCTTTTTTGATTAACACCATTACGATTGATCAAATTTGACATTTCTACAGCTCTATTAAAAGCTACTTCTTGTCTCGGGTGATAATAATCCACACCTAAGAAGCCTTTAAAAGTAAGTGTACGCATTGGTATTGTTGCTACATCAGTGTTAAATTGTTTTTTTGACATATTATTCACCCCTAAAACATATTATATACGTCTTTTACTTTTCTTGCTACTTCAGGTGCTTCATCATCATCGTGAATATATTCTTCAAATAAATTTCTATAATGTAATGCTAAACTTGTATTAGTTTCTTCAAGCATTTCAGCTTTAACATAATAAACTAATTTTTCATATATTTCATCTTTGTACGGAAGATTTGTTGAATCAGACATATATTCATATATTCTACTAATTTTAGGTGTATAAATTAAAACATATCTATTATTGCTGCTGTTTCTTAATTTATCCAAAACAATATAATCACCTTCATATAATAGTGAAGCATTTAAATTACCATTATTAGTTTCAATATAAATGTCATTTAATTTGCCAAAATCAGTAATTAAGTAATTTAAATCGTATCTTACTTTATTTCTTAAATTATCATTACCAGTATCTACTGTTTCAGTTAAATCAGTAATATAAAAAGATTTTTTTGGTAGTTTATTAGAATCAAATAATCTAGTTAAACCTCTATTTATAATTTCGCAAGCATTAGAAGTTACTTCAAAATAATCATCTTGCTCACTTATGTTTTCTGAATTTAATCTATTTTCACCATTATAACCTAAGGATTTAATAATACTTACTAAAAGTTCTCCTTTTGTCATTATACTTCCTTTCTAAAAATAGGGATAAGAGTAATAACTTATCCCTAAATTTTTTAATATTTTCCTGTATTTACTAAAACTTCATAAACAGGTTGTGGAACTTCTACTTCAACTCCTCTTTCAATACCATATGATAAACCATTAATTGCAACAACAGTTGTTTTAACATCTGGGTTAAGAGGATCTAAAGGTAATTTCACTTTTACTTTTGGTGCTTCATCTAGAAGTTGTTTAGTTGTTTTAATTGTATTTTTTGCCATTTTAATTCCTTTCTGAATTAAATGAAATTAGGCATCTTTTTCTCTGTGATTAGCATCAACTGTTTCAGTCTTATTATGTGCACCTTCTGATGCTGTTACATAATGAGCACGTTCAGAAACAGCATGTTCAGCTTCGTATGAATCAGCTAATGATAATGCAGAAGTAGTAGCATAGTCAATAATTGCTTCTTCATATAGTAATTGAACTCCAAATACTGGAATATTCCAACCTAATGTTTGTCTTTGGTTAAGAGGATCACTTGTACCAGCTGAACCTAAGCCTTTATAAATTAATGATGGTTTACCAGTTTTTCCTTCAAGTTCAACTACGCCAAATGGAGATTCGCTATGTGCTTTACCTAAAACTAAAGCATGATGAACTTTAACTGCATCTTGACCACTACCAACTGTTTCAGTATTCACTGCTAAATCATCAACAACAAAACGGAATCCTAAGAATTCACCAATTTCACCATCAATAATTTTAGTAGTATTAGAATACTTCCATGTTTCAATTAAATTATTACCAGCAATTGATTTCAAATCATATTCTTGTTCTGAGTCAATAATGAATAAGAACTTTTTACCATCCCATGGTTTAACATGACATTTTTGTAACCATGCCTTCATTTTATTAATATCATTAATTGTAATTGTACCAGCTGTTGCTTTTGAAACTGCTCCATTACCATAAAATTTATTAGCAGTATTTAATAAATCTGTTTGAATTAAACCATCAACATATTCACCAATTTGTTCACCAAATGCTTCTGATGTTTCAGTAATCATTGGATCAATTCCAATTAAATCTACTAAATCTGAAAATTCAATATAGTCACCATGTTGTTTTCCTGTTGATCTAAATTCAGTAATTTTTACTTTATTAGGATCAGGTGTAACACCTTCTTCAAGTGGTTTAGTTGGTAATGCTATTTTTTCAAATCTACGCCATGAAATAATATTACCACTATTACGAGGTAAAACTATTTTCTTTGCTAAACCATATAATCTGGTTGTAGCCATTAATCTCTTTAATAATGCCTTTTCATAAAATTCTTTATTTTCGACTGTTAATTCTTTTAGTCTTTGTGTACTAACTGTAATTGTTGTATTTGCCATAATAAATGTTTCCTTTCTATTTTATTATTTAAAACACTTATTATAAGCTTTTTCTAACTAATTAGACATTAATTCTCCACGTTTTGCTTTTTGTAACATTTTTTCAAATTCATCTGAATTAATATCCATATCTGCGACATCACGTTCTTTTCTTCTGCTATTTGTTCCTTTTGCAGAGCCAGGGTTTTTAGAATCTCTTTTTTCTTTCAAATTCTTTTTTTCTAACTCCTTGACCTTAGTATTAGTTCTCTCATAAAGCTTATATAGTGTTTTAAGAGATACTTTACCTAAATCTTCACCAAAATCATTAATAAATGTTTGATCTTGCATTAATTGATTTACATCGACATTTGGATATGCTCTTTTAAAATCAATTAAATCGGTTTTAGTATCAAAATTATTTGAATGAGATTTCTTTTCTTCTTTCTTTTTTTCTTTAACATAAGAAGAATAATCAGATACAGGATCTTTACCTTCAGCCTCAATTTCACGCATAGTTAAGTACTCTTCTTCATCAAATTCATCTTTGATTGGATTTTGAGTATAGGGGTTAGTGTAATTTACTGATTCAAGTAATATCTTTTTTCTTTCCTCTTGCCTTATACGATCAATTTCTTTTTCCTGTAATCTTAAATTTTTAAAATACTCATTTTTTTGTGGACTCTGTTTAGGTTGCTTTTGAACTTTTTGAGAACTTTCTTCTTTCTCAGTTTGTTCTTCATCATCTTGAACTTCATCATTAGATTCATCTAATTCATCATCTTCAGTTGATTCATCTTCATCATTAGATTCATCTAATTCATCATCTTCTTGATTTTCTTCTAAATCATCATCCATTTCTTCGTAATCTTTTTCAGTCACGATATTTTCTCCTTTGGTTTACGGGTTTTCCTTCCGAATTTTTGGTTTTCTAGTTTTCCTTCTGAAAATTTTGGTTATCAGGTTTTCCTTCCGTAAATATTGTGATAGCTATTTGCTAGATTCACCTTTATTATTTTTATTTGCATTTTTTATATTCATAACAGTGTTGGTTATTATGCTATATAAATCATTATTTTTCTTTTGAAGCATTTCAATTTCTTTTTGAAGTGAATTTATTTTGCTTGTTGCTTCGGCAGTAATATCTTTTCTAATTGATACTTCTTTATCAACTTGACTCATTGCATCTTTTAATGCTTTCTCTTGTTGCTTACTATATTGAGATAATTGTTCTACTTGTTGTTCAGCTTGTAATGCTCTAATCTTAAATTGTTCTAATTCTGATTGTTTTCTAAGCTCTATATTTTCTTTTAGTTGTGCTTTAAATGGCATAATACTTTGAGGGCATAAATTAACATAAGTCTCAAAATCAATATATTTTTGAGCTAGTAAATTATCTAACATAGTAATTTCTAATGATTCTGAGTATTGAGTTCCATAACCTACTTCAATTTCAGCTGTAAAATCTGTATCTTTATAATCTAGAGAATTAAATACACCTGAATAATAATTAGGCATAGGATTATTCGAATTTAAAGATGCAATTTTTTCTTTAAGATTAGCTTTATATAAAAATTCATCATCTATATAATACATTTTTTGAAATTTTTCTATTATCTTCACAGCATTTTTTACAAATTGAAATAACTGTTCTTCTTGTAATTTAATTCTAAGTTTAGCTTGAGATTGTGCTTGAGCAATTGCAGTCCCAGAAACATTAGTATTAATTTTATCACCTGTAATTATTTCAGATGTATTTGTAATTACTCTAATGAAATCTAGCATTTGAGGAGCTAACTGTAATGCACCAGCCACGCTAGGATTTTGTTGTAAAATATAAAATCCTTGATTGCCTAATGGCGTGTGATCTATTATTACTTCTCCAACTTCATTTGTAATTTGTTGACCTTTTAATGCTCCCTTTTTAGCAATCACTTTTGGAGCACCACTATTTTGTAAAGTTAACAATGAAAATGCTATTGCAGCATTTATACTTCTTTGCACATTTATTAAATCTTTTACATCACTTGTTCCAATTATCATTTCTTCATCAGGATTAAGAGTCAATATTTCAAGAGGATAATAATCAAATAAATCTCTATTATTTTTATTATTTAATTCTTCATTTTGATCCTTAACTAAATGTGAATCATCTATTTCTGTATACTCTTCTTGTAAATCTTTATCAATTTTTGTAGGAAGTTCATCACCATCATTTTTTATTTCTTTTACAGGTTTACTTTTTATATCTCTTTTAGATGGGTTTAAAAAAACAGGTTCAGTAACTATTGCATATTTAGTTGCCTTTGTTACTTTAACTTCTCCATCTTCATCTCTAAAATATTGTGTATACAAAGTAACTAATTTACTATCGTCAGTTTCATTATCAACAATTGTTTTATTTTCAAAATCTTCATCATCAGCAACAATAAGTTTTTTATTTTCTTCATTATCACAAATTGATCTTACATAAGACACCGGTTGTCTTGTTTCAATAATAATGTATCTTTGTTTTTGTAAATCTTCTTCTTGATAATCAGAAAAATAAACATCAGTAATTTTTAATATTTCAGCATTTAAACCACCTGAGAATTTACCACTATCGTCACTCATGTAATCATCCCAATAAAAATGTAGTACAGCTGCTCCATCAATTAGCGTTCTTAAAGTTAATTTATAAAGCTTATTATTAAAATTTAATCTTTTTAAAATAGTTTGAGTAAATTCATTAAAAATTCTTGTTTTTTGATCTTCTAATTGAGAAGTAAATTTAATTTGAATTGGATTACCACCAATTGCACTAGCTTTATTTTCAATAATCATTCTGATTATGTTAAATACAGGTCTTGGAAAATTTTTATTTGTTTCTGTTGCAACACTCCATTGCTTGCCTTTATAAAAATCTCTATATTTAGCAATATTACTTTTTAAAGAAAGTTTTTTTATAAAATTTGTTGCTTTTTCAACAGATCGATAAATATTTGTTGTTTCAATAATTTCAGACATTTATGTATTTCCCCCTAATCTTCTTTGTATTCTTCTTCCTTTAACCAATCAGAAAATGAATTTTGAAAAGAATCAGTCTGTTTTTTTGCTTCTTCCAAATCTTCTATTTGTTTTTGATGATTACTTAATAATTCCGTATTATTTGTTAATTGCTTTTCTAAAAAAGAAATTTTATCTTGAAGTATATCAATAAGTTCGACCATTTGATTTAACTCTGATTCTAATCTATTAATTTTGACCTCTAGTTTATTAATTTGATTATTTTTATCTTCAATTGCTTTATTTAATGCATTTATTTTAGGTATTATAACTTCTGCATTAAATTTATTTAAATTATCAATTAAAGTTTTTTTAGTAATTAATCCCATTTTAAGTAACCTTCCTCTTTATAATCTATATCATCAAAAAAAGTTTTTTGTTTTATCCTTTTTTCATTTTTTTCGCTATAATTATGATCTTGCTGATCAGTAGTAAATAAATGTAATGCAATAGCCATAGCCATTACACAGTCATCATGATAACCAGTTAATGCACCCATTTTTCCATCTTCTTCAACAAATACTAACATTTCTTTTAATGTTGTTTCATCACGAATAAACGTAGGTGTTTCTTTAAACATATTTTTATAGTTAGAAAGTATTAAAGGCTTAGTTCTTGATGTAGTTCTAAAACCATATGATTGAGTTATTCTTTCTCCAATTGTGTCATCTCTAACTCTAATGTACTGATTATCATACTCAAGTTCTTCTAATTTCTTAGTTGGGTAACTTGATAAATTTGTTTCAATACCTATTAAAGCATTATTATAATAAAGTCCTAAACAATATAGTTGCTGAATAAAATATAATTCATCATCTTTCATTCTTAAAATTGCTACTTGTTTTGCGGTTGTATTATCTAAAACTTGTGCAACAAAATAATCATCACCTTCTCCAGCTGTATCTACACCGATAACATAAGGACAAAATTCTTTAGGTTCTTCAAATATAGTAATAATTGGTTTTTCCGTTTTATCTTCTTCAACTTCAATTTCATCTATTCTATTGTCTAAGTACACATAATTAAATCGTATATGTTTTTTTTCTTGATTTTTGCGAACTAAACTTAGTACAATTGAAATTAAATCTTTTGGGAAAACTGTTCTACCAGTTGAAATAAAAGCTTCTTCAGGAGTAGATGGATATTCTTGATGAAATTTTTCTATTTCTCCACCACATAAGTTATTTATTGCATATCTTCTCCATGCAATTTGCTCATTATCTAGATTAAATCTTACTTTTAGGTCTATTTCTTCTTTCGACAATAGAAATCCATTATATGGAAGCCTATATGTTGGCTCTTCAAACCATGGGAAAAATAGTGGATAAAATCCATTCCAATTTTCATCGTTATTATTGGCTTTATCCCAAAAATCTTTAAAAAAATTATATCCATTTGCAGTTGATTCAACAATTACCATTGAATTAGATGTATACGGAACAGATTGCATTAAACCTACATATGTATCGTTAACATTACCTTCCCAGAAAGCAAGCTCTGATAAATGTAAAGCATTAAAAGTATCAGAACGACCTACACCAGATGATCCTGCAGTCATACACTTGATTGATGAATCTAACCCTTTACCATCTTTAGTATTAAATATTAATTCTTTTGCATTACTTGCTTTAATGGTTGGTTTCAAAATGTCGGGAAGATTATCATAGTATCTTTTACTCATATTAAATAAGTTTGTGGTAGCTTCATCTTTATGAGTAATAATACCTGTTTTAAAATTTGGTGTTGTTATGGTTTTATGTAATAATCTTCCCTCTGTGTATGTTGAGAAACCCATTTGTCGAGCTTTTAAAATTACAATTCGAATTGGAATTTTTTTCTTTATTAAGCTTTCAATTAAGTTATCTAGCTTAATTTGAGCTTGATTGAATTTAAATGGAATTATTGATGAATTTTTGTCTCGTATTTTAAGACTATTGACTGCGTAATCTTTGAAATTAAATAAGTTAAAAGGTTTTAATTCTTCTGCCAATTTTTATTTCTCTTTATTTTCTAATTGTTGTTGCCTTGCCAGTTGTAAAAATTTTTCATAAGAATTATCAGCATACCCAACAGAAACGTTTACGCTGCTTTCTTTCTTATCACCCTCAGTTATCTTAGCAAATTTCTCATAGACAGCTAATTTATCTTTAAGTGAAGTATCAGGTGACAAAGCAATTTCGATAATTTGATCCGCTAGTATTTGTGCAGTAGTCTTTTTTGTATTTTTGTATATTTTTAAGCCCTTTAAATCATTCTCTTCAGACTCTACTTGCTCTTTAACAATAAATTCTCTAGTTGCAGCATCTTTTATTGCCTTACTAAAGATTCTTTTATCATCTTTATCATATTTTTGTTTTTCAAGTACTTCTGTTTCCATAAAACACCTCGCCTTAATTATACATTAAAAAAATATCTTATGCTAAAAAATTGCTATTTTTTTGCATTTCAGTAATTTAAACACATAAATGATGGCTTTCAATTTAAAAATAAAAAAAATAGAGGTTTTTACGCCTCTATTTTATTTTTAAAAACTCTTTTATATCTTCAGTTGTATATTCTCTTTCAGCACTGACATAATTATCACTGTGTAATAATTTTCTATGAGCAATTATAGATATATTTGATGGTTCAATCGAAAAGATTAAAAACTTATTATCAATATCAAACGTAGCCATCATAGTTACAATATCATCTTTTTGATAATTACTATAAATTCTTGTTGCTAAACTATTATATGCAATTACATCACATGTGATATTTCTTTGTATTGAATTTAAACATTTTATTTTAAAATTACATGATGCTCTTTCATTATTTTCATATTGTTTTAATTCAATTTGACTAACTATTATTCCCTGTAGTATCGCTATTATCATCTATAAGTTTTAACTCCTTTAAAAGTTCATTATAAATTGCTTCTCTTGATTCTGTATATTCTATAGCTTTCATGCCTCTATATCCCTTTAGCGCTAAAACATTATTTGGATCAATGTAATAATATGTATACTCAACACCTTTTTTTTCAGCTTTAAATGTAATTAATGCACCAGTAACACAAACGACGTCACCTTTATTTAGTTTTTTTCTTCTCATGGCTTTCACTACGCCATGACCACCAATAACTTTTATAATGATAGGATCTAAAGCTTCTGTTATCTCTCCTTCACGTTTTGGTTTATAACTATATCTAGGAACATAGACATCAAATATTATCATTGGTAAGCCTTTTTTATTTATAAATTCTTTAGGTGTATAGCCAATCCAACCTGTTATATTAACTGAATTATTCCAACCGTAATACATTATTCTAAATTATCAAAAAAGTTATCTGCTTGGTCCATCATTTCTTTTTGTTCAGTAAATTGGGTATCACTTTTACTTCCAAGTAAATATACTCTTTCCACTATAATATTTATTGATGTTTTAGAAACACCATTTTTATCAGTATATTTGCTTGTAGCAAGTTTTCCTGTAATACCAAACAAATCACCTTTTTTTATGAAGCGACCAATTATTTCAGCAGAAGAATCAAAAGCTGTATAATTAAAAAAATCAACTGAGTGTGCTTTATTAGCAGTTGCTACAGCTATTGCTCCATCTAAATATTTTTTCCCTGCAGTAGTAGTTTTTAAACTACTATTTCTTGTTTGTCTTCCTATTAAATTAACGCAATTCATTTTTTTCTATCCTTTCTAATTCATTTATCATTTTTTGATACATTTTATCATTTTCTTGTATTTTTAATTTGCAAATATGTTCTTTAACACTTCTTTGTAATTGACACAATTGCATATAAGAAGCATTTTCAAGTAATTCAATAACTTGTTTTTTTGAATTACAGCCACTTTTTTTGAGTAAAATAATAATACTTTCAATTGTAAGATTCATTATTTTTTCACTTTTCCTTTTCTAACATTTCTATAATTTCTTTCATATGATTATTAAACTTTTCTTGGTTAAATGGTTTGTATCTTTTATCTTCTTTTAGTTCTTCAATATTATCACTTTCCCGTAAGATTTTAGAATTACATAAAGCATGACCGCATGTATCTTTATCTACTCTATAAAATTTATCATAACTTAAAGAAAAGCAATTATCTTCCTCTTCCCACCAAATCATTCGTTCTTCACCATTGCTATAGTATAATGGTTGCACATCACCGTTTTCTAAAAGAGCATATTTTTTATGTTCGTAATCGTATGGATCAGTTTTCATTCTCTAATTCCTCTTTAGTTAACGCCCAAGTTATACCATAGTCTTTAAGTTCGTGTCCAAGACCATATAATTGGTCACAAATTATAAAACCTTTAAACTCTAAATCCTCTTGGAAGCATTCAAAATTGCCATCAATTTTACTAACTAATGTTGCTTTGGCATAGAATATATGCTTATCTCGATAATCTATAAACCAAGCACCATTTTCCAACGCTTTAAATAATGTGATTAAATCAATACCATGTTTTTCTTCAATGTTTTTTAGTTTTCCTAATTTTTCTAAACTTTGTTCAACTATTTGG
>AUXO018530266.1_pt1 | contig 12115 bp, 12 predicted proteins | sample 768731 | NCBI WGS metagenome assembly AUXO01 (sample SAMN02715735, study PRJNA202380) | gut metagenome | biome: sheep rumen | host: Ovis aries | place: New Zealand: Palmerston North | reverse complement strand
AGCCCTTTTTGTTTCTAGAATCTTGCCTTACGTAGACGAACCTTTTCAACATCTTCGCTGAACAGTTCACGCAAGTCGTTTAATCCTAAAGCCATAAGAGCCATACGGTCTATACCAATTCCCCACGCAAGAACAGGAACGTCTATGCCCATTGCCTTAGTAACTTCGGGACGGAAAATTCCACTTCCACCTAATTCAAACCAACCCAACTTCGGATGCTTAATATGAACTTCGATTGACGGTTCTGTAAAGGGGAAGTATCCGGGAACATATTTAACTTCTGTTGCACCTGCAATTTCTACTGCGAACATACGCAAGAAGCCTAAGAGTGTGCGCAAGTTAACATCTTTACCCAAAACAATTCCTTCTGTTTGGTAGAAGTCGCTCAAGTGTGTTGCATCAACTTTGTCATAACGGAAACAACGAGCAATACCAAAATACTTTCCAGGAATTTTTGCTTTGTGCAGTTGATGTGCAGACAAAACAGTTCCCTGACTGCGCATAATAAGACGACGAGTAAACTCTGTGTCAAAGTTGTAGTTCCAACCACGGCTACCAGTGTTACCACCATTTCGGTGTACTGCTGCAACATTGCTTAAGTAGGGTTCTTCAATGCTTTTTGCGTGAGTTGGATTTTTAATGCGGTATACATCGTGAATGTCGCGTGCTGCATGGAACTGAGGCATAAAGAGTGCATCTCCGTTCCAGAATTCAGTTTCAACAAGCGGACCATCAAACTCTTCAAATCCAAGAGAACACAGTTTGTCTTTTACGCTTTCCAAAAACTGAACATAAGGATTTGTTCGTCCAGGAATAATGCGTGCCGGAGGAATAGTAATGTTGTATCCGCGGAAAGTTCCTTTTTTCCATTCACCAGAAGCAAGCATGCCAGGAGTTACTTCACCAATTTCGTTACCAGTAATGCCTGCTTTTTTTAGTCCTTCAACAACTTCGCTGAATGCAGAAGTAAGTTTATAGACAACAGTTTCTCGTTCAATTGTTTTAAAAGGAGTTTCTGAAACACCACGCTTTTTTGTAAGACCTGACATAACATCAAGTTCTTCTTTGCTAAGTGTTGCAGCATCAAGCTGACCGTTTTCTGTTTCTGCTGCTTTTTTAATAAGAGCGTTAGTAACTGCAATTCGTGAAGGAACAGCTGCTCCTGTGTATTCGGCTTTTTTTTCGGCATTCATTTTAAGAACACCTTCTTTGCTTAAGTTACCGAATGCAGATCCAACATCTTTATTTTCTATGCCCAGTGCAGTTGCAATCTGCGGAAGAAGTTGCGCACCGTTATCTTTAAGATATGCAATAATGCGTTCTTCTGCTGTTCCGTTTTTTGCAACAATGCGACCAAAGTCTGTAAGTTCGAAATAAGTGTGGGCTGTACGAGCGGTTTCTGACAGAAGGTGTTTTCCACTTAACCAACTGAATGCTTGGTTAGCGTGTCCTTCTTTGTAGCCCAATTCTTTTTGAAGACGTTCTGAAGTAAGTTCATCAGACAGTCCGTACTTTAACAGCACCTTTGTTTCCAGCGGGTGCAGATTCTTGATTAGCGTTTTAATATCAGTCAATTTACAATCCAACTTGAAACGCAAGAAACGCTGACCACTCTAATGGGTTGCCAGCGTTTACAAGAGTTTCCCTCTTAATATAGTTGTGAACGAAAATCTATATTTCGAACACACACAGTATGTGACATACCTTAGCGGGTGAATGTTACGTGCGAGCAGTATTCTGCCATGCGGATGCCACGCTCGTCTTTGTAGTAACGAACTTTATCTTTGCTTTGGTAAGTGTAATGCTTGTATTTGTTTTGTACAGCAAAGTCTTCGTAAACACCAATAGCTGTGTTCATAGCTTCTCCACGGTCAAAACCTGAAGCCATGCAAGTGTAGTAAAGACGAACAACACCTGTTAATGGTGTCCATTCCAGTTCCATTTTAACCTGAGATGCGCTTGGATGCAGTTCCTGGTAAGTGTCTTCAATTTCGATTACCTGTGTGCCAGTGTCAGCATAACTGTCAAGCGATTCTGTGTCATAGTTACCAGCAGTTGACTGTGCAGATACAGCAAATACTGCAGCAAAGGCAATCAGTGCACATGCGAATATCTTTTTCATAGAGATTCCTCCTTGATAAAATCAGTACTGTGTGTACTCTACTATTTTATCAGTTTGCATAAAAAAATCAAGGTCAACAGTATATCGACCTTCTGATATATAAATACGCGGCTCTCCGACAAGTAACAGTTTTCCCCAAATTTCTTTGGGCTTGTTCTTTATCTTTCGACGCCAGTATTCATGTATAGCATTTTTTGCAGCTTCTGCAACTGCTTGTCGAATTCCATCCATGCCAGCGTAAACTGGACCTTGCCCTGTACCGTGCACTTTGGGATTTGTTATGGAATTCCATCGTTCATAATCTAACTGCTGAACCATTGTCCTATTGCAGTAGGCCCAAGAAAATAACTTTCCGTCAACAGCTTCTGGGTCATGGTAAGTTATAGGATTATATGACTCGTCAAATTCACGGATAAAGGCTAGTTCAAAGTATTCGCTTACACCCCGCAGATTGTCTTTGGGTGTGTAGTCAAAAGTCCAGCCGTTTATCATGCCGTTAAGCAAAAAGGGTGCAACTTGTTTGGTGCGTGTAATTGCTGTGGAAAAAAGATCTTTTTTGGTAAGAGAGTTTCCGTCTTGATTTTGTGAAACTGAATTTTGTGTAGAACGCAATTGTTCATAATTTTCTTCATCACCAAATAATCCGGGAAAGGCATCTACTTCTGCCCAAACAGAAATACGCAACTGATCATGCTGAGATGGAACTTGTGCATTACAAAGGAAGGCGCTTGTTATGAAAAGGGAACAAAAAGCTAAAAAATGAATCTTTACCTGCGCCATGCATTTCTCCAAACGGATATAGGATTCAGCCCCATGCGCAAAACTAAATACAGCCATGCAACAAAAAATCCTATGAGGTGAGCAAAGTGTGCCACATTCGAAGTAGAAAAAATTTGACTCACAATTTCAATAACAATGTAGGCAATAATAAGTAACGGAGCGGGAACGGGAATAATTCCCCAAATAGAAATAATGCTGCGAGGAAAAAGTGTTGCATACACAAGTAAAACAGAATACACAGCTCCACTTGCACCAATAAGAATAGAATTGTATGTTCCTGTAAAATAGTAAAGAGCAAGACTTATAGCGCCACCAACAATTCCACACAAAAAATACAAAAGCAAAAACTCTGAAGAACCGACAGTTTTTTCAACTCTTACTCCAAAGAAAAAAAGACACAACATGTTAAGAACAACATGCATGAGACTGCCGTGAGTAAAAAGATATGTTACTAATTCAAACCAAAAGTGAGCGCCCAACACTCCGGTAACACTAAGCCCTAAATACTGTACTGTCCCGGGGAACAAACGAGTAAAGGCATACATCAATAGATTAACTGCAATGATGATATAGGTTGCATAGTAATAGCTATATTTGAGTGGAGTTCGTAAAAAATTTTTCATGACCATTATTTACCGTTGAGTGCATTACTGGCAGAAGAAATAACTGAAGGATCTGCAAAGGTAATACGGTTACGACCGTTGCGCTTAGAAATGTACAGAGCTTGGTCTGCTTGATCGACAAGCAGTTTTGCTGAGGTAATAGGATTTGACTCTGTGTTAAATTCTGCAACACCGCCAGAGATAGTGACTTTCATGTGTTGATCTTCGTAGAAGAAGTCAAATGTTTCTACACGCTTTCTAATGCGTTCTGCAACAGCGACTGCTTCTTGTGCACTGGCGTTAAGCAACATAACCGTAAACTCTTCACCACCGTAACGAGATGCCATGTCTGCTCCACGGATGCTGTTTTTGATAATTCGAGCAACTGTTTGTAGCACATAGTCACCGCATGCATGTCCGTATGTGTCATTGAATTTTTTGAAGAAGTCAATGTCAAACATAATGACGCTCAGTGATTTGTCTGAAGAAAGTGCTTCATCAAGACGGTCGGTAAGCATGTTAAAGAAGTAGTACTTAAGTTTGAGGTGAGTCATCATGTCGGTAGATGACTGTTCAACCAGTGAAGTACTGTTAACTGCAATGGCTGCAAGAGATGCAATAATGTAGACTTCGCTTTTTTCGTATTCAGTGTAGTCTTCATCAATGATGTGTTCACCCAAAACAAGAATTCCGTTGACACGATTTTTTAGGTTAAGGGGAACAATAAAGGTTGGATGCAAAGATTCAAGAAGTTCAATATCAGGACAATCCGGGCCAACTGCTTCTTTTAATTCTTGCAGAGTAAGACCCCGTGTCTGTTTACTAAGTACACTTATAATGGGAGAAGTTCCCATAATTGAATAGTCACGAGTTGCGTCTGGTTCTATACCGCTATAGTTGAGGCCCATACTGTAGACCATGCTGTCTAAAGCTTCAAGCACAAAAAGTCCTGCGCCTAAAACACGCATCTGAGCCATAACGATATATAAAATGGATTCTACCAGTGTTGAAAATTCGAGGGTAGTACAAAGAGAACGACAAATTTCTAGTTGCTGTTGTAAGTCGTAAACTTTTTTTTCGTATTGGGCAATTTCAGCATCATACTGTTCTGGCGTAAAGACACTGCCTTTATTGGGTTCACCCTGAGAATTTTTCTTCTGTTTCTGTTTACGGGTATTCGCCATGTGCTGATATCTGCTCCTACTTGCCAACTGAACCTATTATAACATAATTTTTCATTATTTCAAGGAAAATCTTCCATTGAGAGTACTGAACTTCAAGCTGTTCTGATGTGTCGTGGTTGCGAGAAGATACCATAAGAACTTTAAGGTTACTTATAGCATCTGGTGTTGGCTTTTTGTAATCAAGCAAAACTTCGCCAATGTAATTGTAAAGCCGATGAACATTGGTTACTTCCATTTGGAGAATTTCTTTTGCTTTTTGGTTGAGTTTATCGACATTTTCTTTAAGACGGTTTGCAAAGGCTGTGTCTTTGTGGCTGTCGCGTATAAGACTTGAAAGGTTTGCTTCGTCAAATTCGTTTCCGCGTTCAAAACTCTGCTCAAATTTTGCTATACGATCTAACATGTCATTACAAGTGTAGACTGCAGCTGAAAAGTCAGATTTGTATGAGGGATTGTTAAAGAATCCTTCTATAACAATGTCGTTCATAAGAGCTTTAACCTGTTCGTTATAAAACATGGTCATAAAGGTTTTGAGTATTTGTAGCGGTAAAACATAAGAAAAAGAAACTTGGGTACTCTGTTTAAGTTGTGTGTTGAATTCGTTGTTGTAACCCTGCAAGACTTCAAGCGGAGTGTCGCCAAAGAGTTCGTGCAGTTCGCTTGTAATAGTTTCGTCTTGAATTTCAGTTTTAAGACGGCTTTCGTCAACACTGAAACGCATTTCAAGATAATCTGCATAAGACTGAGTATAGCGTTTGTCGTAAGTTGCTTTTGTTGGTTTAAATTCGGGGTCTTTTTTTGCAACACAGATAAGGTCTTTTAAAATCTCTGGGTCAAGAATACGCTTTATAACGCTCTGCATTTTTTTAAGACTTTCCATGAGCGTTTTTTCCATTCCATCAGGCATAATGCCACCGTGCAAAATCTTGGCAAGTGCAAGTATAGCGTTACCGTCGGGCACAGTTATATCCATTCCCGAAACAATAAAGTAGAGGTCACAGAGACTACTGTCTAACAGATCAGGCGGTATGGCTTGGAAAGCAGGTTGATAAGTAAGTGATGTCGAAAAGTTAACATCGAAGAGTCGAAGCGCTGTTATGTAGCTGTAGTGGCATAAGTCGTTAAGTTGAGCAAGGTGATTGAGTACTGTATTAATAGAAAGAAAACTTGATGTTCCCAGTTCGCGGATAACATTCTGCAATTTGTGATGTTCACCTTCAAAATAACGGTTAAGCGATTTTGCTTCAACGGCACCAGCTTTGCGTTTTTCGTAAGCCAGACTGTCTAAGGTTTGAGATGCTTCTGCAGAAAAACCAGTTAACAGTAATTGTTCCTGAAAGCGTGCATTACGGGTCATGTCATCGGAAAAAAGTGTGCTTGCAAGCAAAGATTCAATTGGTTTGGAATAAACATAAAGTATTCGTAGTGCTTCGGCAAAATTTTCATGCACTAAGTCGCCTTTGTAAACTACTGGCCTAAAGTTGTGGAGATCGGTTTCTATTTTTCGCAAGGCCTGGCGCTTTTTCACCTCTGGCGAGGAAGAATTAAATAAGTTCTGAAAAAACTCCACTATCGCCTGAAAGAACGACATGATTTTCTATTATACCAATGTATGCTATTTTAGACAAGTCTTATATTGGGCATTGTGCTCATATAGGGAGCAAAGAGTGACTTGTAGTCTTCTACGGTAAGTGCTTGCACAATCTGTTTTCGTAATTGAGCACCGCCTCTTATGCCGCTACTGTAGGCACAAAACTTTTTGCGCATATCAAGACAAGCTCCTTTTTCACCTTTGTATTCAACATTAAGAGCCAGTTCTCTAAAGCCTGCTTTTAAACGTTCTTCAAGTGCTTCTTGTTCATAACTTCCTGTCGTCAAAAACTGTTTGGTTCGCATAAACAAAAAGGGATCTCCCATAGCTCCGCGCGCAAACATAACACCGTCAACTTTTGTTTGTAAAAGCATTTCTTTTGCTGTTTCCGGAGTATTTGCATCGCCTGAACCAAACACTGGTATACGACCATTCACCAACTGAACTACTTGCGCAAGAATACCCCAGTCACTTTTACCTTCGTAACCCTGAGCCCTCGTTCGTGCATGAAGGGTAAGTGCATCGGCTCCTGCTTCTAGAGCAGCTGCAACGGTTTCAGGCCAAGTAATGTGTGACGCATCCCAACCACTTCGGATTTTTATAGTAACGGGAATGTTGCCACGCTCCGGATGTTCTTGGGCATATTCTGCAACCGCCTGTTTTACCGCCTTTAATATAGAAAACAATCGATCGGGTTCTTTAGTAAGCATGCTTCCTGCACCACTTTTTACTATTTTGGGAACAGGACAGCCTGCGTTTATGTCAATACAGTTGCAGTCGGTACGCTCTAGAACCAGTTTTGTTCCCCGAGACATAACATCTGCATTACCGCCAAAAATTTGTACGCTATAGACTTTTTCTGACGGAGCACGAGCCATAAGTTCTTCTGTTTTGAGTGAACCGCGGGTAAGTGCTTCTGCGCTCACCATTTCGGTAGTACACATACTGGCACCGTATTCAACACACAGCGACCTAAAGGCACGGTCACTGTAACCGGCAATAGGTGCTAAAAAGAGGTTTCCGTCAAGAGTCAGTTTTTTTGTTCCGTCAGCGCCAATGGTAACGCTATGGTAGAGGCACGATTCGGCTGTTTTGCTCATTCTTCGGGTAAGTTGAAGATTTTGCAGCTGTTTTTCCACAACTGAACACTTAATGCTTCCAAATCCATTTCCAACATTTCTGCAAGGAATTTTGCAGTTGAAGGCAAATAGGCAGGCATAGTGCGTTTTTTCTCGCGGAATTCAGCAGGAATCATAAAGGGACTTTCTGTTTCTATAAGAATTCTGTCTACCGGAATGTTCAAAACGGTTTCGTGCAAATTGCGGGCATTGCGGTAAGTCAAATTTCCGGCAAAAGAGAAGTAAACGTTTAATCCAGCGTCCAAACAGTTGCGAGCATATTCTGCATTTTCGCTATAACAGTGGAAAATAGCTCCTTTTTGGGGAATTCGGTCTAACAGAATTTCGAAAATGTCTTTTCCTGCGTCACGATTGTGAATAATGACCGGTTTGTCGTGCTTTTGTGCAAGTTCCAACTGAGTAATAAAAAGTTCAATCTGGCTGCGTTTGTCGCCAAACTGCTTGTAATAGTCCAAACCTGTTTCTCCAATTGCAACAACATTAGGCAGAGAAACACTTTCTTCTATTGTTTTAACCCAATCTTTGCCAGGTGTAGTAACTTCTGACGGACCTACTCCTACTGCGTGGTAAATTCCGTTAACAGACTTAAGAGCTGCATATTCTTTCTTAAAGTCGTGAAGTGAGTTGTTTATGCTGACAATGCGTGTAACTCCAGCGCGTTTTGCTTGCTGAATAACACGGATTTGTTCAATAGGGTCATCGTATATCAACCCTATATGGGCGTGAGTATCAAAAAACTGCATGGCTTTCTTCCTCAGTAAATAGCGATGGTAAAGAGGGAACCTCTCCTTACCGATAATGGTAACACAGGACTGCTCACAAGTCAAGGAAAATTTGACAGAATCAGGTATGTATGATATGATGTCAGAATAAAGTTTGGGCGGCAAGGAGTTTTTGTTGGCACGCGCAAGAAAGTACAAAAAGCTTGAAAAAAATGTTGTTTCTCGTCTCTTGCAAGGAATTGGCTCTTGTTTTTCTGCCATTGGAAATTTCTTTGTTGCTGTTGTTAAACTCTTAGACCGCAAATTAACTGTCATGATTGTTCCCCACTCACAGGGAAAAATGCTCAGTTTTAAAACAAATGTATTTGCACTTATTATGGGCACTGTTGTTCTGGTAGGAATAGGTTGTTCTTTTGTTCTTACTAACCGTCGCACTATTGGAACAGGTGCAGAAATCAGCAGATTAAAAGAAGAAAACCGCGAAACACTCGCAAGCCTCGACGAACTGCGTGATGAAAACAACAATCTTCTGCAAACAGCAAAACGCTTCCAAACATCACTTAGTCAGTCTCTTTCTCTCTTAGGCATTAACGACAGCACATCAACTTCAAACTTTACTCAACAGAACTCTGACCTTGCAGGTTTGTTCAATACACAAGATGTTGTGCCTGGTTCACTTAAAGAAACTGCCGACATTCGCCAACTTAACTCTTATTTGGAAAGTGCAGTTGAACCAGTTGAACAGATTGGTAAAATGCTTGAAACACAGAATGCACTTTTTTCTGACATTCCTAACATTTGGCCAGTTAAAGGTGGCATTGGTCATATCTCTATGGCATTTGGTCAGAATGTTCACCCCATTACTAACCAGTGGTACATTCACAAAGGATTGGACTTTAGTACTTACCGCACCGGAGACCCAGTTATTGCAACTGCAAATGGACAGGTTGTTACGGTAGGACATGACGACAGTTTTGGTAACTATGTTATCATCAAACATAAATACGGATTCTATACACGCTATGCTCACCTTAATACAGTTCGTGTTGCAAAAGGTCAGCAAGTAACCCAAAGACAAATTATTGGTACCATCGGTAACACAGGTATTACCACTGGTCCTCACTTGCATTACGAAGTTCATATTGGTTCAGACGTTGTTGATCCGGCTAAGTACATAAACATTAAGTAACGGCGGACTCATGGCACTCTTTAGCGACGACATTGCATTTAAAACCATCATAGGTGAAGGGTCTTCAATAAAAGGAGACCTCAAGATAAGCGGCATGGTTCGCATTGAAGGTGACATAGACGGTAATATAGAAACAAACGGAAATTTATTTGTAAGCGAAAAAGCACGTGTGCGCGGAAACATTCAAGCTCGTTCCGTAACCGTTTGTGGCATTGTTCAGGGAAACATTATTGCACCAGAACATGTTCAGTTGTTTGCAACAAGTGCAGTCTTAGGTGATATTCAAACACATAGACTTTCTGCAGAAGAAAATGTTCTTATTCAAGGACATTGTATTGCTCTTTCTGATAACGCACTGTATGAAAATGCAGCAACTAAATGGAACGACACTCAGGCTATTACTTCTCGAGCAATTCTTGAACCCATTCATATTCAGACAAAGCAAGAAAAGACAGCAACTCCACAAGAGGAAAAGGTTTCGCAAGCAGATGGGCAAACAACCTTTACTCCCATAACTTTAGGAACAAAAATTCGATAGGGCTTAACCATGGCAGGCGTTGATTCAATCACCAGCAACCTTTACTTTCAGGCTGCAAGCATGACCGCCGCATCTCAAGCTTCAAAAGCAAAAAAAGAAGAAGAAACTCAAAAGACAAAACGTTCTTCATTTTCTTCAGCAATGGAAAAAGCCCATGTGTTGCATCAACTCGAACAAGAAGGTTTTCCCCCTGAACTTGCAGACAAATCTATAGAAGAAGCTGTTATTTTTTTGAAAGATGAAGCAGATATGGCAGCAGACCGTCTTAAAGAAACGCAGACTCAAGAACAGTTTGTTGACTATCGCAAAAAAGTAAGCCGGTTCTTACGCTATCTTGAACGCAACAATTTTGAAATAGAATATATCAAGCGTCCGAAGATAAAGAAAAACGGTCAGTTTGTTGAACGAGATCCGTATAAACAAGTTGTCATCATTAATCAAAAACTTGAACAAATAGCAGAATGGCTTTTGAGTTCACACAGAGATGCACTGACACTACTTGCAAAAGTCGATGAAATACAAGGCCTAATGGTAGACTTGATGGCAAGTTGAGTGATAGAATAAAAGTATGTCAGATATTTTTGAAAATGATATAGATTCAGAAGAAACAGACCTTTCTTCTCTTGAAGATAACGATATTGAACAAACCTCAGACGACGAAGATTATGTGTTCCCCGATTTAATGTATAAACTGCGTCTTGAATATTCAAGCGAAGGTGTCTATGCCGTTCCTTCTATGGGAATGAAACTTGAAGCAGGTCAGTCTGTTATTGTTCCTACTCGTTACGGAAATGATCTTGCTCTTGTGTTAGGAAAAACAGAACATCCAGTTGGAATTAAACCCTCAGATATTGTAGAAGTAATTCGTATTGCTGACGAAAAAGATTTACATCGCGCCCAAGATTTAAGAGCTCGTGAAGTTCAAGCCTTTGATGTTTTCCGTGAAAAAGTTGCTTTTCATCATCTGAATATGAAATTGGTAAGTGTTCATTTTTTAGTAGGTGAACAAAAAGCGCTTTTCTTTTTTTCAAGTGATAACCGTGTTGACTTCCGCGAGTTAGTTAAAGACTTGGTGTCTGTTTTTAAAATGCGAATTGAATTGCGCCAGATTGGAGTAAGAGACGAAAGTCGCATAACTGGTGGATTAGGTGTATGTGGACGACCTTACTGTTGTAATTCAGTAAACGACAGACTTCGTCCTGTAAGTATACGTATGGCAAAGGATCAAAACCTAAGCCTTAATTCTGCAAAAATCAGCGGTCAGTGTGGACGACTCTTGTGTTGCTTAAGTTACGAGTCAGACTGGTATTCTGAGGCACGCAAAAAAGTTCCCAACGAAGGAATACGCCTACACTATGACGATACAAACTTTAAAGTTACCGAAGTCAATCTAATTACTTCCATGGTCAAAATGTTAGGAGAAGACGGACGTTTGCTTGAAGTTAACGCAAGCCGTTTTGTTCGTGACGGATCTCACTGGAGAATAAAATAAATTTCTTCATTTGCTAGTCCAAATTGATTTACCAGTGCCATATATCTTATGAAGGCGTTTCGTCTTCAAGGAGAATGTATGGACAAAGAACAAAAACTTACCCCCGAACAAAAGTGGGAACAAGCAACACTTGCAAACAACTTTATCTTTTACAAAGTAATGCGCCATCACCCCGATGCATGTAAAAAACTTTTGGAAATGTTGCTTAACATCCAGATTGAACAAATGGAAATGGTAAGCGAAGAAACCATAGACTTAGACCACGATTCAAAAGGAATCAGACTAGATGTCTTTGTCAAAGAAACCGGACGAGTTCACGACATAGAGCTGCAAACTACTAACACCAAAGAACTGCCAGAACGTTCTCGTTACTACCAAGGACTTATGGATTTAGACACATTAAAAAGCGGCCACACTTACAAGGAACTCAAAAACTCACATGTCATTTTTATTTGCATGGAAGACATATTCAATAAAGGACTTCCTGTTTATACCTTTGAAAATGTCTGTCGTGAAGATGGCAGTACAAAGTTAAATGATCGAGCATACAGACACTTCTTTATTGCACCCATTTGTGCTACAATGCTAGAAGACGAAGGTTTGAAAGCTTTCTTCAAGTTTCTCATTTTGAACAAAGTCGAAACTGATTACACATCAGCATTAAATGCGTATGTTGTGGACGCAAAACACAATATGCAATGGAGGATGCAGTATATGACATTTGAACGAATGCAGGCTTACGCCTTTGAAGATGGA
>AUXO017558217.1_pt1 | contig 12116 bp, 6 predicted proteins | sample 768731 | NCBI WGS metagenome assembly AUXO01 (sample SAMN02715735, study PRJNA202380) | gut metagenome | biome: sheep rumen | host: Ovis aries | place: New Zealand: Palmerston North | reverse complement strand
GTCAGTGATGAGTTGATTTCTATTATTTTTATATTGTTTTTTCTAAGCTGTTCGGTTATTGCAGCTATTATTCCTGGCTTTTCGACAATGTCCAGATTGACTATGGTGATGTGTGCAGTGTCCTTTCCAAGTGAAAGTGAATTGAATGTGTCGCTTTCAAGAACAAAGTCATGCAATACATTATATGCTCTCTGGGAGTCTGCCTTGTCAACAAATATTGTGATTGAATTGTCTCCTACTGATATCTTGTAGATATTGAGGTCATTGTCGGCCATATAGTTTGTAAGCTTTGAGAGAAGTCCGACTTTGCTTAAAAGATTGTCTCCGACGATTGCTATGATTGATAATGGGTCAGTGTAAAGTGATGCCTTTCTCTCGCCGTGGCTTTCGAAAGGGCCTATGATGTCGGTTCCTTCGGATTCCAAATCACAGTATTTGCAGTTGATTATTCGGGCATTCAGTTCAGGAGTCTTGTATTTGAGGGCATGTGGATGAATCAGCCTTGTACCCTTGGCAGATATGTTTCTAAGCTCCTCCACTGAGATTTCCTTTAGAAGTTTTGCCTTTTTAATCTGGTTCGGGTCACTTGACATGACTCCGTCAACGTCACTTACGATGATTATCTCATCTGCGTTCAGGCAGTTTCCAATCAGAAATGCTGTGATGTCACTTCCACCACGTCCCAATGTGGTTATCTCATCGTTCCTGCCTTTTCCTAAAAATCCGCAGATGACTGGGATGATTCCCTGGTTCAGGAGAATTTTCAATGTATTGATTTTTTGTTCGCTGGCCTCAAAGTCTATTTTGGCTTCAAGGAAATTTGAATCGGTAACGATTGGCCACAAATTACTGTAGGGATCAATAACTTCGGCTTTTGCTCCTTCCGCTTCAATGGCTGATTTCAGCAGTCTTGCACTGGTTCTCTCACCCATTGCCATTATTTCCGCTTTCTGTGAATCTGTGAGGAAATTGCCGACGGCCTCTTCGGATAGCTTAATTAATTCATCAGTGGTGTTGCTTGTAGCTGAAGCGACAACTACCAGTTTTGTGCCTTTAGAATGTTGTTTTACTATTGATTTGGCTGCATCTCTTATTTTCAACCCGTCAGCCAGTGCATTTCCGTCAAACTTTGCTACCATTAAATCCATTAAATTCACCTATTAGTTTAATTTATGTTCATGGATTTTAATAAAAGTTTTCATGAAACCGGTGTTTTCACATAATTTTTCATGCTTTGATTGAAATTAAAAAAATGCTATTTTCTAAATATCAGTTTTGAGAATATGTAGTTCAGGATTGTTATTATTATTTCCACTGCTATTTTTGAAAATGTGTTTCCCAAAGTAAGGATGTCTATGAACACGTATAGCAGTACGGTATCCAGTGCGCCTGAAAAGATTCTTCCGCCAAAAAACAGTGACATCTCCTTGAGGATATCAGGGCTTTTGCTTTCAAACACCCATCTTCTGTTTGTGATGTATGCAAAAAGCACTGAGATAAACCATGCGAGAATGTTTGAGATGATGTAGTTGACGCCAATTGCCTCAAGGATGAAATATGCAACCAGATTGACAACTGTAGTCAATGTTCCGAACACCACATACAGGAAAAGTTCCCTTTCAAGCCTCATAAAATCACTCATCTTCAATATTTGATTCCTTGACAATGAAAATCGGCCTATTTTTTGACTCGATATATGTCTTTTCAAGATATTTTCCTAAAACTCCTATGGAAAGCAGCTGTATTCCGCCTAAAAATAGGATGGCAGTCATTGTTGTTGCAAAACCCTGAACGGGATCTGAGTAAAGCAGGTACTTCAGGATGATGAATATCATGTAGATGAATGCCATTGTTGAAAATATTGTTCCGAATAATATGGATATCAGAAGAGGAGTTGTTGTAAATGCTATGATTCCTTCAATGGAATACTGAATCAGCCCCCAGAATGACCATGTGGTCTCGCCGACAGCTCTTTCGATGTTTTCATATTCAATCCATTTGGTTTCAAAGCCCACCCATTCAAAAAGACCCTTTGAAAAACGGTTGTGTTCGGTCAGCTCCAGAACGGAATCAACGACCTGCCTTGTCATGACGCGGTAGTCTGTGGCACCTTCCACAAGGTGCATTTCTGATATTGCATTGAAGAACTTGTAGAACATGTGTGAGAAAAACGACTTGATTTTAGGCTCTCCCGCTCGTGAAACTCTTCTTGCAGCAGCAACGTCATAGTCTTCCTCGGTAACGGTTCTTATCATCTCCGGAAGCATGCTTGGAGGGTGCTGCAGGTCGGCGTCCATGACGCACACATAGTCTCCCTGGGCATTTTTAAGCCCTGCATAGATTGCTGATTCCTTCCCGAAATTCCTGGAAAAAGAGATGTATTTTACGTTTGAGTGTTTTTGAGATATTTTCTTTATGTTAGATAGTGTATTGTCTGAAGATCCGTCGTTAATATAGATTATTTCATAATCCCAGTTTCCAACTGTCTTTTCGATTTCGCTAAAAAACATCTCGACGGATTCGCTCTCATTGAAACACGGAACAACAATGCTTAAAAAAACCATGATTAAATCTTTGTAGGCGATGTTATAAAATTATTTTGTTTAACTTTTATTAACGATTAAAAAGATAAATTAAATCCAGATGATATTGCTTAGTTTTGACATTGAAGAGTTTGACCTGCCCCGAGAAAATGGCGTTGAATATTCGATTGACGAGGGAATGGAAGTGTCCGTTTATGGCACAAATCTCATTCTTGACATATTGAAGGACAATGGTGTTCGTGCAACATTTTTCTGCACTGGAAACTTTGCTGAAAGGGCACCTGATGTGATGAGGCGCATTTTAGATGAGGGCCATGAGATTGCATGTCATGGTGTTGACCATTTCGAGCCTTGTGAAAGTGACTTTGTTAGGTCAAAAGAGATTGTTGAAGGGGTATGCGGCGTTGACGTTGTGGGATACCGCCAGCCCCGCATGTTCCCGGTTGTTGAAAGTGAAATCAGGCGGGCAGGATATTTATATAACTCATCTTTAAATCCGGCATTCATTCCGGGCCGTTACATGAATCTGAGCACTCCAAGAACATGGTTTGTTAAGGACGGTGTGGTGCAGATACCTTCTTCAGTGACACCACTGATTCGCTTTCCTTTGTTTTGGCTGTCCCTGCACAATCTTCCCGAAGCCATTTATCATTGGATGGTTCGAAGAGTGCTTGCACGTGACGGCTATTTTGTAACCTATTTCCATCCGTGGGAGTTTTATGAGCTTAAAAAGCATCCTGAGTTCAAGGCGTCATTCATAATTAAAAGAAACAGTGGGGCAGATATGGTGAGGCGTCTGGACAATCTGGTTCGGATGCTTAAAAGGGAAGGTCATGAATTCATAACCTACCATGAGTTTGTAAAAAAAGTAAATAAGTGAATCACTTGATTTAATTGAAATTTTCATCTGAATTTTTGTGGTAATGCAATCATGATGGTGTTAAATTGTATGTAATTTTCATATGGTTGAAGTGATGTGTTTTTTCAGATGGGTTTAACTGGGTGATGTATAAAAAATAAAAAAATAGAGAAATAATCTCTATTTGGATGTGATTGTTGTTTTCACAACAACTTTATTGTATTTTGTGTTTCCTTTATATGTTACAGCAGCAATGAATTTGCCTCTCTTTTTAAGGTTGGTAATCTTGAAAGTTGCCTTACCTTTGGAATTTGTTTTGGCAAAGAATGTTTTACCGTTGACCTTGATGTAGGCATTTGCGTTTTTCATCACTTTTCCGTTGACTTTAAGTAAAACTGTGTATTTTTTGGTTTTTGTTTTAACTTTAAATGCCTTTTTAGGAGCTGTAATTTTAGGGGTTGCCTTGACAATTACAACTTTTGCAGTCTTTGTTGATTTGCCATATTCATCATCACCTGCAAATGTTGCAGTCAATGCATAGTAGTTTTTAGGAACCAAACCGCTTGTTGAGAGTGTAGCCTGACCATTTAAGTCGGTTGTCAGATTATAAGTCTTTTTGTTGAACACTACAATGATGTTTGCGTTTGCAACAGCATTTCCGTTTTGATCTTTAAGTGTGATTGTAACAGTTTTGCTTCCGAATGCAAGTTTTACCGGACTGACAGTCATGGATGTTGCCTGCCAGACAGTAACATTGGTGCTTGCAACAGCTTCTGAATGAGTTTCGTCCCCGTCATATGCGGCGGTGAGAGTCTGAGTTCCGGTTGTTAATGGAGTGTAGGTAAATGTGCATGTTCCGTTTACAAGGCTTTCAGTTGCAATTCCAACACTGCCTGCAAAGAGTGTGACATTTCCACCATTCAATGTTTCGGTTGAATTTACAGTAACTGTAACTGTCATTGACTTGTTCAATTGCGGTGTATTGTCACATTCAATAGTTATATTGGTTTCAATGCCTGAAACGGTAATTTTCAATACTGCATCTGCAGCAGCGAAGTTAGTTGAGTTGAATAAAATGTCAATAGTAATATCTCCGATTTTATCCGGTGTGTATTTGAAATAATAAACTGAATTTGTGAAGTTCACTTCCTCAACAGTTTCATTGCCTATTTTAAAGACCAAAGTTCCGGAAGGGTTAATGGCTTCATTGACAACCATTACCGGTATGGTAATTTCCTCACCGATTGTTTTAGTGCCTTGATCTGAAACAGTCAGAATTGATGCATCAGCCTTTTTGACAGTAATATTGAATGTGGCAGTCACATTCTGGTAAGCATCATCTGTAATGGTGGTCACATTCAATGTGTATACTCCCGCATCAAGAACCAAATCTGTAATGTTGCCGCTTGCACCTAATGTTGCGTTTTTGATGATGTTTCCTTCACTGTCTGTGAGAACATAAGTTACGTTGGTTGCGTTTTCGGAAGTAATCTCAATGTTTATGATGTCTCCGTAGACATAATCAGTATTTTTAACATCTACGGTTGAATTTGCCTTAACGACACTGAAGGTTTTTGATGCACTGCTTTCGGTAGTGTTTTCATCTTCCACATTTGTAATGTTTAAAGTGTATTCTCCAACTTCCAGATCGTTTAGTTCAACTGTTGAGTTGATGACATTAACATCTATTGTATTGTTGTTTTTATCTCTAAGGGTCACGTTAATGCTGGTCTGGTTTTCAACAGTGAAGTTGACAGTGGCGTTCTGTCTGTAGATGATGTCTTTGATATCATCAATCTCCACTTTGGAGCCTACCTTAATAACCCTGAACTCTTTGGTTGCATTGCTTGAAAGACAGTATTCGCTTTCGCTATTGAAAATTGTGATATTGTATTTTCCGGCTTTGAGTCTTTGGGTGATTGTGTTGTTTGTAATGTTTGTGATTTCTGAGGTTGTGTTGTCATCTAGATTTGTGATGAGCGCGCTTATGTTTGTCGGATTTGTGACGTTGAATGTGACTGTGACATTGTCGGTTGCGAAAGTGTCCGGAATGTCTGCAATTTCAACAGAAGATATTCCTTTCACAATAATGTCAATAGTCTTGTTTAAAGGAAGATATTTGGCATCTCCCGGATGGACAAGGGTTAATGTGTGATTTCCAGGAGTAGGAATTGTCACATTGTTGAATTCTCTTGTATAGTTATGTTCACTTTCATTTCCGAGGTCAGTTTCGTTTTTAATAAATTCTCCGTCAGCATACAGTTCAAATTGGCCAGTCAAATCGTCCGGTGCTGAAATCTTGATGTCTGTACTTTCATTTGCAACGAAATCCGCTGCAATACTTGCGTTAAATTCCTGGCGGGTGTCTTCACTTGGAGTTTCGCCGCTCTCATTACCGTCTGTCAGCTGAACATCACTTACGGTGCTTAACGTTGGAGTGACGTCATCTGCAGTCACGTTTTCTGCTGCGCTTACAGCGCCGATGCATAAAACGGACAGTAATAAGATGGAAATTAGAAAAATCTTATTAATCTTCATAATTTTAAATCTCCAAAATTTTATTAGGTATTAATTATATTGTAGGTAACATATATAATTTTGGTGGGTTAAATTGGTATTTTAAAAAAATAAGGTGTGCTTGAATTTAATTTTAAAAAATAAGTGAAAAAATCACTTATTTTTTGACTTTCACTGTCTTTTTGACAGTATCTTTAAGGTATGTTGCCCGGTAGGTTACTTTTTTGCCCACTTTGAGTTTTTTGAGGACTGTATTTTTGACGGTTATCTTTGCAACACCTTTTGAGTTGGTTTTTGCTTTATAAGTCTTGCCGTTGAACTTGAATGTAACCGGTTTGTATTTAATAGGATTTTGTTTTTGATGGTAATTTAACAGACATTCCTCTGTCACACTAAAAAATAAGATAAATATAGTTTATAAAAAACTATATTTTAATAACAATTGTACTTTTTGCAGAAATCACATAGTTGGAGTTTGCGGATGTGATTTTAACCGCATATGTTCCTGCTTTCAGATTTTTAGTATTAAGTTGGGCAACACCTTTTGAATTGGTTTTGAGGGTGTATGTTTTTTTGCCGACTTTCACTTTAATCTTAAGGTTTTTTACAACTTTTTTTGTAGCCTTGTTTTTGACTGTAACCTTGAAGTATTTGGATTTTTTAAGCTTGTTGGTTACTTTCGGAGCCTTGATTGTGGTTTTTGCTTTGTTGATTTTCATTGTGGTTTTCACTTTTGTCAAAATGCAGTTTTTGTCTGAAGTGATTTCAACTTTGTGTGATCCAGCATTTACTTTGCTTGCAGGTTTGAATGTAGCAATTCCTTTTGAATTGCTTGTCACTGGATATGTTTTGAATTTTTTGCCGGTGAATACTTTGACATTGAGTGTAATTCCACTAACTGCCTTTTTGGTATTTTTATTTAATACTTTTATGGCCAGTCCCTTGCCTGAATCAAAGGTTGTGGTAATCTTTTTGGTTGATGCAACTATGGCCAGTTTGGAAATTTTGATATTGTCTAAAGTTGTGTTTGCATATTTAAATTCATTGCTGATTGATGAGATGACTGCACTGTATGTTCCAACATCGACTGTCACTGTAACCTTTGCAATTCCGTTATTGTTTGTTTTGGCAGATGCAGTATGCTTATTTGAGAATTTAATCAAAATATCTTTATTTGCAATAGGGTTGCCTTTTTCATCTTTTAGGTTTACGGTAATTGTGTTGTCACGATAATATTTGCCTTCATGGGTTGCACTGATATTGGCGTTATTTTTATTAACAACAGTTCCTTCAGGTGTTGTTAAAATTCCATCGGTATTTTTAAATTCATATTTCGGCATGTCAGATACTTTTTCACCGGTATTTCTGACAAACTCTTTTTCATCATTCACGTTTATCCATGTTGCAGGTGCAGTTGTAACTTCATTTCTTAAAATCAGCTCTGTTGCATTATCAAGATTGTATCCCCAGAAGTTATCATTTGCAGTGAAGTTTCCGTAGATTGTTTTTGCGAAGTAGCTGTAGTATGTTTTTCCGGTTTCATCGGTTAGTTTTTCTGAATATTTGTCATCGGTCAAATTGATTATGCCCGCATTATATAATTTCTGTTCCCAAGGGTTTTGTTTATTGGTTATGAATCTGTTGACGGTTTCCTGGAAATTATTGTCAAAAATACAGTTTTTGATGGTTGTATCTTTAATAAGGCTGAATACTGCGCCTCCACAAAATGCGGAATTGCTGATGAATGAGGAGTTTTCTATATTCAGGCTGCCTTCGGTGAATGAATCACTGATTGCACCTCCGTAATATGCATGATTGTCTTTAAAAATTGAATTGGAAATGTTGAGGTTCAATGTTCCATTCATTAGTGTCAAGTCATAGTTGACCATACGTTCTGCTCTTATTGCGCCTCCTTTGTCATGTTCATTGGAAAGGAAACTGCAATTGTTTATGTTGACGTTTGTTGTTGTGAAAGGTGCATATATGTCCATAAATGAATCTGTGAAACTGCAGTTTTCAACAGTTGAATCACATCCTACAGACAATATTGAATTGTTCATGAATGTGTTGTTTTTAAATGCTATTGTCTTTTTTTCCAATCCGTATAATTGTGACTGTATTAAAAGGTTGTTTTCGATGTTTCCGTCACCCAGGAAAAATATTGTGGCATTGTTTATCAGGCAGTTTCTAACATTGCTTTTGAAATGTCTGAATGCTGGTTCAAAATCATTAAACTCATCATCGACATCGTCTATGTCTTCGTCAGGGTCATTTTCACTAATTAACTCAAAATTTGCATTATAAAATTTTGAATTATTTATGTTTAAGTTTATTTGATTGTTTGCAGATTTGATAGGACTTTTAAATGATGAATTTTCTATATTTATGTTTTCCCCGTTGGCAATTACGCAGGTGTAAAAAGGCTCTCCATAGTATATCTTTGCAGCATCATCAAATATGCTGTTCACTATATTTACAGTGTATTTTGTGGAAGGTTTTTTGATATAACCTTTTTTTTCATCGAATATGCTTGTTTTTCCTCTGACTGTGACTCCGGTACCGCTTATGTCCGGTCCGTAGAAACCGTTTTCATCGTAAATAAAATTGTCCTTGAATGTTGAGTTGATTATGTTCAGGTAATTGACGTCGTCACTTGTTGTGTGAATGTAAACCGCTCCGCCATCCAACGCACAATTATTTTCAAAACGGGAGTTTATTATATTGACATTTGTGTTTTTGCTGTTTTTTGAGTCAACTGAAATCGCCCCACCACTTTTCTCTTCGTTCTGGTTATTTGTGAAAGTACAGTTTATGATGTTTAATGAGTTTCCATCAGTTAACTCAGCATTTATCGCACTCCATTGAACAAAATTGTTGTCTATGAATTTACAGTTGATGAATGTTGTGCTGTTGTGAAGTTCAATTAAAAAATCATTTCTAAATTCTATGTTTTCAATCACGCTTCCGTTTGCAGTAATGTTCATCTGACCTATTGCGTTTTCACTTCCTTTAAATACTGTTCTGTCACTTCCCTTCAGGGTCACACTTTTATTAACGTTTAAAATATCTGCATTTGACTGATAGGTTCCGTCAAGTGAGATTTCATCACCTTCTCCCGCCCCATCAATTTCATGTTGGACTGCAGGTATTGTAAAGTCATCCCGCTGGGTGCTGCTTTCATTTGAAAGTAAGTCTGCATTTTCATTTGCACTAATGGCTGAAATACTTATGAACAATATCAAAAGTAAGGATATTGTCAAGAATGTCTTTCTAATCATTTAGTATCACCTCTTTACAGTAATTTTATTTTTAATACTATAACCGTTATATGTGGTTTTAATAACGTATTTTCCAATTTTCAGATTTTTTGGAATTTTTAAAGTAGCAATACCTTTGGAATTGGTTTTGAATTTATAGGTTTTGCCTTTGAAATTAATCTTAACGATTTGCTTGGAATATGCTTTTCCTTTTGTATTCAGGACTTTGACTGTGAATTTGGATGATTTTTTATATTTCACAGTTATGTCTTTGGTTATTAATGTCGGTTTTACAGTGATTTTATTTTTCACTGTGTTGCCTTTATAAGTTGATGTGATTGTGTATGTTTTAGGAGCTAATGACTTAATTTTAAGTTTGGCATATCCCTTTTTATCAGTTTTAATCTTATAGGTTTTCTTATTAATTTTAAATACTACATATTTATTTTTTGCAGCCTGGTTATTGTCTGCGACTGCATATACTCTAAATGTTATTGGAGCTTTGTAATATGCGGTAATGTCTTTATTTTTTGTAATTCTTGGAGTGATTTTAATGGTTTTTATCAGTTTTTCTCTGGTTTGTGTATTTATGATTGTAATTTTGTTTGACCCTACATCTAATTTTTCGTGCAATGTAGCCACCCCGCCGCTGCTTTTGCAGGTGTAGTTTTTACCGTTTACAATGAATATCACATCCTGACTTTCAAGAGGTGTTCCATTATAGTTGTAAACTGACACTTCATAGTTTAGAGGGGTGTTGTACAGCTGTTGGATGTCTTTTGCATTGATTGTGACTGGAATGTCCAGATTAAATGTGCACTGTGAAGATTTGTAAATGTTGTTTTCACTTAGCACGGCTTTAACGGTGAAATTTCCTGAATAGTCAAAGATGGTATTTAAGGTTGCAGTGCCGTTTTTGGCGATTGCATAGTAGTTCTTTGATCCGATTTTAAAAGTCACTATGGTATTGTTCACTGCACGGCCGTCTTTGGTTGTAACAAATGCAGTGATATTTACTTCATCTCCTGTTCTGGTCTTAACGTCTGTGACTTTAATGTTGGTGTCGATTAGGTTGGTATTTCTTGTAAATACCTTAATGCATGCTGTCTGTGAGGAATATGCATGCAATTCATCTTCGGTTGTGGCATTGTAGTCGTATAGATTAATCCAAGTTTTGCCGTCAAAGCTCATGAAGGATGTATTGTTCTTATATGTCATTTTGTTCATTGACACCTTCTCTGAAATAGGCAGGTAATTCTTATCCACTTTTATTGCGATTTCAAATTTGTCAGTGGCCTTAACTAAAAATTCCTTTTTAAATGGAATTGTGAAGTATCCAGGTTCCGCATTTCCGCTTTGAGTTAACTTAAGTTCATCATTAATGTATAATTTTGCTTCGTATTTTGTTTTTTCGAAGAAATATGTTGAAAATGCAGATAACATTTCATTGTCCACTGCTGTAAAAACGTTTTTGTAGTATAATTTTGATGAATCGGTATATAAAAGATCTGTCACGCCTCCAATATCATACTGGTAGTTTCTTTGATATGATTGGGTATCATTTAATACGAATGCAAATGCTTGCATGTCCTTGGCGTCTTCAAAGAAGTTTTCTGTATACATCCGATAGATGTAACCGTCATTGTTTTCATCAAATCCCCAGCTGTTTTTAATTATCCATGCTCCGGGAATGGTGCTTTTCTCTATTTCTTCATCATAATACGGGTCATTTTTATCAATTCCGGTATACTCATCATCCCATCCGGTTATGCAAACGGCATGTAGTGAAATATCTCCCATGGCGCCAACATTAATTATGATGGGCATTGCACCATATGTCATAATTGCCCTTTTAATGGCATCTCTATTGGAAAAATCAAAGAATAATATGTTTTGAATATGAATTATCGGATTGAATTTTGCAGACAATGTTGAATAATCATCATATACATCATCGCTTTCCAAAACTGGCCCTAGCCAACTTGTAAGATATCCAATCGCTTCAGTGTAGATTCCTCCATTATTGGTTGGATGGTTCCATCCGTAATCTGAGTATAATCCGAATAAATTTTTCATGTTTTCCTCTGAAAAATCATAAGCTATGTTATTTGACTTGAGGATGCTGGATTCAAGAGCGGCCATAACTGCAAATGCCCAGCAGTTGCCTCCATTTTGCTGGTCTCTAACGGGAGTTACAAATCCTTCATCAGCCAGATTGTATCTTGAAGGCAATTTTCCTTTATATGGAGTAATTCCTTTAATTATTGCTGAACTTGCATTGAATCCTATATCATGTGTAAACGGATCTTTTGAATGGATGTCTTCATTTTTAATGGTTGTATTTATTAGTGTCAAATTGTTGTCAATTGAAAAAATTGAATTTGGGGTTTCTGCAATATTCAAATTGCTTAGAACGATTTTTGTGCAGTTGTTGATATATAAAAATCCGCCTTCGGGACTTGCTGATGTTGTGATATTTGAATCTGTAATGTTCAGTTGACTGTACATTGCAAATATCACTCCTCCCTGGTATTTGGATGTGTGATTTGCAAATTCAGTGTTTTCGATTGATGAGGTTGTATTCAGGATGCAGATTGCACCGCCAAAATATGCATGGCCACGATTGAACTTTGAGTTTATAACCTTCAGGGCGCTGTCCACAAGATAAAATGCTCCTCCTGCATCCTCCACACTTGAATAATCTTCAAAATAGGTATTTTCAATGAGTATGTCGGATGAATATCCTGCAATAATTCCTCCAAATTCAATGGCGGAATTATTTTTGAATTTGGAATTTTTTATTCTTACTACCGTATCCTCGCCGTATATTACTCCTCCATAGGCTGCGATATTATTTATGAAAGTGCAGTTTTCAATGTTTAGTTGAGGATTTTGGCTGATTTTGGTTGGAAGGGATTTTATGGCTCCTCCAAATGAATT